>OKWE01001518.1_pt1 | contig 9952 bp, 6 predicted proteins | sample 1607051 | NCBI WGS metagenome assembly OKWE01 (sample SAMN04414079, study PRJEB24778) | human gut metagenome | material: faecal | host: Homo sapiens | reverse complement strand
AACTAAGAAGGCTTCTTCAAGAGCTAAGATCACTTACACATCCAGTGATGAGACAATCGCAACAGTTTCTGAAGACGGAACTGTAAAGGGTGTTAAGGCTGGTAAGGCTACAATCACAGCTAAGCTTACAATTGGTAAAGATACAGCTACAGCTACTCAGGAAGTAGAAGTAAAGAACTATGTTCTTTCTACAGTAGCACAGAACAAGTTAACAGAGCTTACAGCTACTGTCGCTGGTGATACAAAGAACCTTAAGGTAACTGATTTCGCAATCAAGAGTGAAGCAACAAACGTTGTTTACCCAGTATCTAAGGTAACGGTTGATTCTAAGGACGCTTCTAAGGTTACATTAACTCTGTTCAGTGAGTTAAAGGATGCAGCTACATATGATGTGACTCTTGATGGAATCACAAAAACATTCGTAGCTTCTGACGGAAAGGTTGCTTCTATCGGTCTTGATACACCGACTGTTCCATATGCTACTGAAACAGAAGTTAAGTTAGTATCTAAAGATGCTAATGGTGTTGTATTAAAAGAAATGAAGACAACTGATGCTGATGCTAACTACAGTTTCACAATTGATCCTAAGGGAAATGGATATACAAACGGTTCCAAATTATACTTAAATAAGGTTGGTGACACCGCTGAGGCAACAATTGAGTATAAGACTGGAAAGTATGATCAAAACGGTAAAGCCGAAGGAAATATTGGACCAAACAAAGTTACAATTACTGCTGTTGATCAGGCTGCTGTAAATGGTTTTGCTGTAAGAATTGATGCTACTGGTAAAAAATTTGATAAAGCAAAAGATACCAATAAGATTGCAAAGGGTGAAACAAAAGCTGCTTATATCAAAATTACCGATGCAAATGGAAAAGAAGTTTCTGATTATTATAAATATTCAGTAGAGACTTCTGATAAAACAACATTAATGGTTTCTGGCTCTCTTGCTTCTGATCCTCATTATGTTACAATTACAGCTGTAAAAAATGGTGCTGCATACCTTCTGATTAAGAAAGACAATAAGGTTGTTGGATCTGTAGCTATTGATGTTGTAGCAGAGAGAACTGTTGCAACACTTGAACTTGACAAGTATAGTGTAACAGTTTCTAAGTCCCCAGTCTTAAAGAATGCAATTCCTGTTAAGGCAACTGTTAAGGATCAGTATGGTGATGACATTGATGCAACTCTTACAGTAGAGTGCTTATCTACAGACGTAAAGGATTTAAAGGCTGCAAATGTAACTAGTGATATTTATTATACTTATGATGGAAAGAAAACTGTAACATTTAATTACACAGCCGATGCTGGTAACTATGTTTATAAGATTTCTTATAAGAAAGATGGCAAAGAAGTAGTTGCAAAGACTGTTTCTGTTGCAGTAAAGACTGTAGATCCATCTAAGGTAAATGGTTGGAGAATTGATGTCAACAACGTAGATCTTAAAGTTGACAAAGACAATAAGGATGCTAAGAATGTTGTAATCAAGGTTATCGGAACAAACGATGGTGTTGATGCTAATGAAGCAACAATTAATTCTTGCGAAGTAAAAGACAAAGATGGTAAGAAAGTAACAACTACAACTAGTGGTTCTGCTATTGTAGTCAAAGCAGTAACAACTGCAACTAGTGGTTCTGCTATTGTAGCAACAAAGGTTCTTCCTGTTGGAACGTACTCTGTAAAAGCAACTGTAACTGGTACTGATGGAAAAGATGTTATTCTTACAACTTCTTTCACTGTAAAAGATACACAGGCTGTAACATCTGTATCCGTAGAAAAGAACAGTGTTTCTGCTTCAACAGTTGAAGAAGCATTACAGAAAGCTATTACTGTAACATATGGCGATAAGACATATGGAAAGGTTGGAAACGCTAAGAATGATGACATTATCATTACAAAGGTAACTGGTACCAGCAATGTTCAGGGTGCATTTGATACAACTGGAAAAGATAAGAAAAAGCCAGCTAGCCTTAGTAAGGGTGAATATTTCACGGAAACAAAAGCAACAGTAGATATTGAAGTTGACCCTGGTGTTTTCGTAGTTACAGAAGTTTCTGTACCAGGAGCAATTACAATCGAGTAATATAGTATTTTGATTATTACTTAAAACAATTTGAAAAGAGCTGCTGTACTTGCTGATCTAATTCAGCGGTACACAGCTCTTTTCATTTTAATATAATATTATTTTAGGAGGTAATATGCCTAAAGAAAAATTAAATAATGCTCAAAAACGAGAATTAGGAAGAAAAAATCCTCGTGGAGAAGAGATCTCAAAAATTGCTCATGATCTTGGTGTGTCAAAGTCAACTGTTTATAGAGGGAAAAAAGAAGGAATATTACAAAATCAAAAAGAGGATCTGATACAGGGACTTTTAGATGGAAGTTTAAATCTTGCAGTAAAGTTCAAAAATGTAAATGAAAAATAATTTGAAGATCATATTTCAGCACGATACAAAATGGTATCGATCTATAAAATTTTGGCCGTGCAAGGCACGACCGAAAGAACTTGTACAATAGATAAATTTCATTTATCTCAGACTATAGAAACAAAATATACCCAAATCAAACAACTGAATCAATCCCTGTCATCAACCGAGCAAAACCTTTTAATAAAAGAACTCCATAGAGACTGTGACTATTATAACACTCTTTCCGATATAAAAGAAACAATTACCATAGGCTTAATGGGGTTTCCACTCTTGCTTTCTATTTATAGTTTGTGGGTTGATAGAAATGGAATTAAATTTTCTGATTATACGTCAACTCTTAAGTATATTTTGGTTTTTAATATTTTCTGTCTCTTTATCTTCGTTATAACATCAACCTTAAAAAATCACTGGGTAAATAATGCAAAATATCTGCTGGATATTTTGGAAGATGAATAAAATGGACTATCCTCTGTTTAAACGATGCTCATCTACAGATTCTCTCTTCATTTCATATGCCACTAACTGTTTCAAAATTTTCCGTTATACCTCTACTGGGATTTGATATTCTGCTGATACTAAATTTTAGTTTGCACTATTTCTCTTTTACATAAAATATTTTTAGTTGTCGCAAATCATAAATTAAATCATCATATATTCCGTACATTATCCCTTCAATGAATGGAATCAAGGTATAAACTGCAACAAATATAAATATACAATACACCAATAATAATATAGCATTACTAGCTCCTACATTAGATGAAGTAAATAGTTGTTGAATAATGTATATTGTGATTGGTACAATTAATACACTGAGAGCTTTAACAGGTTTTTTGAGTGGTAAAAACAGATTAGCATCCTGTTTGGTTTGATTAGCTTCATCAATCAATAAGTCAATTTTTTGCGTGGTAATTGGCAAATTATTTTCTTTAAATAAATCAAGTAAAATATTCATTCTGTCTGTTGAATATTCCTTACTATTTTGTATTAATACAGACAGATCTCTGGTATCTGACAAACTTTTGTGCAGAAAAATTATTATGAATATGCTACCAATAAGTAATGTAATTCCAAATGCCAACTCACATTTTGCTATTTTAAAACAACAACCTATTATAATCATCAAAAACCTATTATTACAATTATTTTTTGATAAAACGGTAACTTTCGAAAAGTAATGGTTGATTTTAACTGTTTATGTTTCTTTTTGTAACTAAGCATAAAAGTACTAAATCTCATGTTGTGTCCACCTCATAAAAAAAGAGGTTGCTTCGACAGCCTCTTTTTATAAAATGTAATTATTTTAATGTAATTGCCCCAGAATTAGAGTTTCCGGGTTTATGGGGTCAGCCCCACAAATTCTAAACTTACATGGTCTTATTTCAAAAGCAGGTAATCTTTCTCCTAAAATAAGACTACAACATCGTGCGGTCGCGCTGCTGAGAATCCGCGGTTAATTCCGATTCGGCACAATCGGGTAGGCGGATACATCAAAAATAAAATGCGGTTAGTACCTACCACAATGTGCCGTTGGACAAAAATTTACCTTATACATTCGATTTTACACCTCTATCGGGATTTGATATCCGGCCGCAGACATTTCTTTTTCAAATTCTTCTACAGAAAGATTCAGTTTCTGGGCTCCACGCACAATTCCATAATCACCTTCCTGTACGGACATAAATACTTCTTTTTTACGACCTTCTACAAGTCCTTCCTCCCGGCCTTCCTCGCGGAGGACATCTTCATATTTCTTTTCATCAAATTCAGTAAGACACATATCACACACCTCCCTGCGATGCTGTTCCAAAAAATCTCTGAGTATATTTTCCTCGATGCATTCCCTGACGGTAAGATCAATGGCTTCTTTTAATTCCATGGAATCCCGGTATCTTTTGATCTTTGCAACAAAGACTGCGTATTCATATAAAACATGGCAGCTGTCCATGATGGACTCATTTTTCCCGCTGTTTATGTTAATCATTGTGGCTGTCCATTCATATTCACCAGCTCCGGTATCTGTTTCAAAGGCATCCGACAACCGCAGAGTTCTTCTTTCTTCTTCCATATCTTTTTCGCTTCCATTGTAAAATACAATGTAATGGGGACGCGGAATTTTCAACAGATGCTTGCTATACAGCCGCTCGGATCGGTGAATCAGTTTCCGGTACAGATCCGCATAATACAAAAATCCCCGGAGCGGCATATTCGGGTTATAGGAACTCTGATGTTCGTAAAGGCTCAATGTTTTGTCAATCAGAAATGAAACATCATTTTTGTATTTCATGTAAATGACATCTTCCAGAGTTGTATACTCCAGATCATCCGGATCGGTATATGAGGTATGGTTTACCGCATTATACAGACTCAGGGCATTTTCTTTGTTTTCGCCAAACAGTTTCCGGAATACGGTGTCCTTATATTTTTTATTTACATGAATGTCATCATTTGTTTTTGTCATTGACTGTCGGGATTCCTTTCGTTAAAATCCTTTGTTTATCTACCTATATTATAGCATATGGCACAAGGATTACAACTGAAACAATTTGTCACTTATCTGTCTCTTATGTGTTAATTGTGTGTTACTTGTAGTGCTAATATTGCATTAAACCTTTTTCACAAATCCAGTATTTCCAACATTTCCGTGGATAATACCATGCATATTTCCGGTTAAGGTAACTTACAAGACTTCTACAAAGAAGAATGCTAAGGCAAAGACAAAGAAACTTACTTACACACTGAAAGTTGCTAAGGTAGGCGTTGCTTTATCTGGAGATTCAGTAGTAGCTATTGGAAGCACAACTAAGTTAACAAATACTAAGAAAAATTCTTCAAGAGCTAAGATTACTTACACATCAAGCGATGATTCTATTGCAACAGTAGCAGCTGACGGTACAGTAACTGGTGTTAAGGCTGGTAAGGCAACAATCACAGCTAAGATTACCGTTGGTAAGGATTCAGCCACAACTACTAAGGATGTAGAAGTTAAGAAATTTATCCTTAACAGTGTAACACAGTCAAAACTTAGAGAGCTTACTGTAGATGTTGCGGGAGATACAAAAGCTCTTAAGGCAACTGATTTTACAGTAGTAAATCCTAAGACAAATGTTAAGTACCCGGTATCAAAGATTGCTGTTGATTCCAAGAACACAACAAAAGTTACCCTGACTATGTTCGCTGACCTCAGCGATGCTGCTGATTATGATGTAACACTTGATGGTATTACAAAGTCTTTCAAGGCTACTGATGGAAAGGTTGCATCTATTTCAGTTGATCCACTGACAATTCCATATGCTACAGAAAAGGAAATCAAATTAGTTTCCAAGGATGCTAATGGTGTAATTGTCAAAGAACTTCCTTACGGAAAGGCTGATTCTTCTTATACATTTACCATCAATACAAATGGAAATGGTTACACAAGTGGAAGCAACCTTTATCTGAACAAGGCTGGAGATACTGCAGTTGCAGAAATCTCATACAAGTCTGGAAAATATGACAAAGATGGTAAGCCAGTTGATAATATCGCTGCACAGAAAGTAACCATTACAGCAGTAGATCAGTCTGCAGTCAGCGAATTCGCTGTAAAGATTGATAAATCTGGTAAGTCATTTGACAAGGCTAAGGATTCAAACAAGATTGCTGTAGAAGATACAACTCGTACAACAGCATACTTTAAGATCAAAGATGCTGATGGAAAAGAAGTTTCCGATTCTGTATATAACAAATATACTGTTGAATCTTCTGACAAGAGCGTTCTGATGCTTGACAGTAACACAATCACTGTAGATAGCAATAAGACAAGATCCGTAGTTCTTAAGGGTGTTAAAGTCGGTACTGCTTATTTGTTATTTAAAGACAGAGACAACAAGATTGTTGGATCTGTAGCTATCGATGTTGTTGCTAAGAGAGAAGTTGCTTCTATCACATTAGATAAGAACTACCTTACAATCTCTAATACAGCAAACACAAAAAGAACAGTTAAAGCAACATTAAAGGATCAGTATGGTGATGACTGGACATTAGGTACTGACTATATCAAGCCTGAGTATAAAGATTCCTCAAACGGCGAGAAACTTACTAATATTACTGTAACTGGTAACAAAGTAACTGTTGATGTTGCTGCTGCCAAGATTGGTACTTATAATTACTACATCCAGTATTGGAAAGATGGTAAAAATCCAGTATCCCAGGTACTTACCATTGTTGTTTCAGAGCCAACGGATAAAGCTGACAGTTCTAAAATTGACAGCTACCGAGTAAGCTTTGATAATGAAACTGTAGATACTACTGTTAAAGAAGGAAATCTTGATAAGACTTCAGATCAAGCTGACATTAAAGCTAACCTTATTGGTCTTGCTGGCGGCGTTGATAAAACAGTTGTAAATTCTGGTGTAATTTACACAGTTAAAAAAGCCGATGGAACGGTTATCTTTGGTTATGAAGGTAACGAAGCTGTTCCTAATCCTAGAACCGCAACAGTAAAGACAAATGCCGCAATTAACATTGATGGTGTTCCTGCTACATCTTCTCTTAGTTCTGTAACTGGTAAGGATTTGAACATTAGTGTGGTTTCAGGTGGTGCCTATAAGACAAAAAGTCTTGGCGCTGGATCTTATACAGTAATTGCAAGATATAACGGAAAGGTATATACTTCTAACTTCGTAATCTCCGATAATCAGGGTAAAGCATCTGTTACTTTCACTCCTGAGTATTCTTCATCAAATGTATTACAGTTTGGTTCTAGTGCAACTGTAAAACAGGCTCTTGAAAAGGCTATTCAGGAAGTAGATTATAATGGTTACAAGATTAATAGTTCTGCATTAGCTAGCAATATTGTCAAGGTTGAAGGAACAATTAACAATGTACCTGGTAAGGTAAATGTAGATATTACAAACGATACAATTGCTCGTCAGAATAACTTTACAGTTACAAAACTGGTTGTAAAAGTTCAGGTTCCTGACACAAATGTTTCTACAGATGTTGAGGTAGATTTACCAAATACTGTAATTACTATTCAGTAATTTATAATCTGGTAATAAGGACATTATACAGATTAGTTTTCTTTAAGAAAAATACTAAACTGTAAATAAAACAACTCCGGGAAACTTAGGTTTCTCGGAGTTGTTGTTTGATTATGAGTCCATTATTCCTTGAAAGCGAAAAATCCGCGACTGATATCGCGGATTTTTCTGTTACTTATTTAATCACCATCATATTATTTTGCTGTAATAGATGGATTTCCATTGACTGCAACAGTCTGGGTAAGAGTATATCCTTCATATGTGAAAGATACAGTAATCTTTGTTACATTCAATGTTGTATTTGCAGCAAGAGCTTTGGTCTTAAATGTATCATAATTAGATCCATCAATCTTAACTCTTGAAGTACTATTATAATAAGCATTAGTTGTTCCTTCAATGCTTACAACCTGAACTGGAGTATTATCTTTATTGTAAGTTACTCCATCATAAGAGTAATCAACAAGATTTGCAAGTGCATCTTCAATTGTAGTACCAGCATCTACTGTATTACCAGTGAAGGAAACCTTTACAATATCCTGTTTGTCTTCGATTGTGAAAGACTTCTGGATAGTTTTCTTTACATAGTTATCCCCACTATCTGCTTTTCCGGCAGGTAATGTATAGACAACAGCTGTTACCTGATAAGTACCTGCATCTAATTTAGAAATTGCAGATCCTGATACTGTAGAAGCACCAACAGTAAGGACATTAGTACCTACTTTATTTACATCAATCGCTGCATTGGTTACTGCTGTAACTGTTGTAGAGCTTACAGTATATCCATCTGCATATACAACATCATTACCCTTTTTAACAGTGTAATAAATACCTTTTACAGTAGACTGTTTAGTAGGATCTGTGTTATCACCGAGCTTACTACTTACTGTTAAGTACTTGCTTGTTGTTCCATTATGCTGTTCAGCAACCTTAATGTTAATTGATTCTCCATTATATGTAGCCGGTGAAGGAGTATCTTTTGTAACGGTTGTATCTACCTTTGTATCAGACATATCCAGATCAAATGATAATGTAGATTTACCGTCATCTCCAGGAGTTTTAATAGAAACAGTTACAGTCTGTGCAACAACTTCTGTTCCGTTCTTGTCTGTATACGCAATCTTGTAAGAATAAGTACCTTCTCGTCTAGAATCACCCTTAAATGTAACTTTCTGCTTATTTCCCTGTAAAGAAGAAGCTACTGTATAGTAATCACTATTATCCTGTACATCGCTAGTCTTTAATCCTGAAGGAACAGATAAACATGTAACCTTTAATCCACCTTCTGTATAAGCAAAGTCATCGCCATACTGATCCTTAAATGATGCAGTTACAACTTTGTTATTTACTACAGCATTAGAAAGTGTTAAAGAATTGTTATCAACTGCAATGCTTGCTACCTTTCTCTTTTCAACAACAGAAACTGCGAAAGATCCAACAATAACATTGTTCTTCTTAATAATAAGATAAGCTGTACCTGGCTTTACTCCTTCCAGAGCTACGAAGTTCTTATACTTTCCGTAATCATTCTGGTCAAGCTTTGTACCATTTCCAGAAGCAATTAACAGAATATTTGTATCACTTGATTCTACAGTATAATCATTGTAATGGCTTACTTCATTTCCGTCTGCATCAGTAATCTTGAAGTATGCATATGCCTTATCAGTGTCTTCTACTGCAACTTTGTTGTTGTCCTTTGCAGAATCATATGTTCTGTCAGAAGCTGTACCAATACGTACTGCATAATTATTGACAGCTGCCTGATCTACAGCAGTAATAGTAAATTTGACTGGTCCAACATTGCCGTCTGGCTTACCATCTGCAGTGTATTTTCCACTCTTATATGTGATCTCACCTGTAGCAACAGAACCAACTTTATTTAAGTAAAGTTTAGATCCAGCAATATAACCATCAGTGGTTGTAAGAGTGAAATCATACTTAGAAGCATCCTGAGAGCCATAAGCAACATCATCAAGAACTACTCCATTGGCATCTGTAGCAACCAGCTTAATTTCTGTTTCTGTTGCATATGGAATAGTAAGCTTATTTACATTTACACTAGCTACCTTTCCATCTGTAACATTCATAGATAATGTAGTTCCATCAAGAGTAACATTGTAAGTCTTACCATCTGTCAATCCAGAGAATGTATTAAATGTAACCTTTGTTGCATCTTTCTTATCAACAGATACTTTCTGTACAGGATAAACAACTTTTGTATCAGCATTTGCTACTGTGATATCGGATTTCAAGATGTTGCTAGTCTTTCCATCAACAACTGCTTCGAATTCACCAGCTTTTGTCTGTCTTACACTTTTAAGGACATAGTTTTTAACTTCTACATCCTGAGTAGCGGTAGCTGTATCTTTACCGATAACTAACTTAGCTGTAATAGTAGCTTTTCCAGCCTTAACACCAGTTACTGTACCGTCAGCTGCTACTGTAGCTACTGTCTCATCACTGGATGTGTAAGTGATCTTAGCTCTTGAAGAAGCCTTCTTAGTT
>OKWE01001515.1_pt1 | contig 9970 bp, 12 predicted proteins | sample 1607051 | NCBI WGS metagenome assembly OKWE01 (sample SAMN04414079, study PRJEB24778) | human gut metagenome | material: faecal | host: Homo sapiens | reverse complement strand
CGGGAGAGATACATATTATGCCACTGACTTCGACTAATATTGAATTATATGTAAATAACAAAAAAATAATTATGACCAAAAATATTAAACTTGATAGGAAAAAAAAATATTATGTAAAAATAGTATGGAAAAAGGATGAACAAGTACTATCAGATGAAGCGTTTTTTGAAAGAACCAGTTGGTGTAAAATTATTGGATATGCGATTACATCTAACGTCGAGAATTTTGTACAGTCTATATGGACAAGGCTGTTAAGAAAAATAAAGAAATAATTGCCAAATTTGAAATATGTATAAGTAAGGGGAAGAATATGAAAGAATCTAGGCATGCCTATATGATAATGGCACATAATGATTTTGATATGTTATATGAAATTCTTCGAGAACTTGATTACAGAAGAAATGATATATTTTTGCATATAGATAGAAAATCTCAAAATGTACCGATTGAACATCTTTGTTCTGCAGTAAAAGAAGCAAATTTGGTGATTATTCCAAGGAAAAATGTAAATTGGGGAGGCTATACCCAAATTGCATGTGAATTACATTTGATGAGAAATGCATTAGAAAGTGGGCATCATGCATATTATCATATGATGACGGGAGCAATGGCACCAATAAAGAGTCAAGAAGAAATTTTTGAATTTTTTGATAATTGTGGAAATAAAGAATTTATAGGTTTTGATAATAGTTCAAATTTTGAAAGTCGGGTGTGTTTATACCACATTTATAACGAAATTGGTAAAGCGACGACAAAAACTGATCAGATCAAAGTACTTATAAGAAACAAATTCAATGGATTTCAGAAAAAAATAGGATATATATATAAACCAACAAGAAACATTTCATTTAAAAAAGGATTTGTGTATTGGTCGCTTACTGAAGATGCCATAAAATATATTTTAATAAATGAAAAGAATATAAAAAAAATATACAAGCATTCTTTTTGCGGAGATGAGCTGTTTATACAAACATTGCTTTACAATTCGGAATTTAGAAAAAAAATATATAACTTAGATGATGAGTATGAAAGTTGTCTTAGATTTATTAAACCTGCTCTTTCATGGAATAAAGATTTTAGTGGAGGAAGCATAGAATTAGCAAAAAAATCAGAAAATAGTATTACAGTATCTGATTTACCGATGCTTGTAAAAAGTGAAAAACTATATGGTTGGAAGTTCGTTGGGGAGCAAGGAATTGAGGCGATAAAAAAATTACGAGAACTTAGGGAAAAGAATTAAATTTTAAGAGACATTAAAGTAAAATGGTTATCTACAATCTGGAGAAAAAGATGAGCTGTAATTTTAAAATTCCAATTTTATTTGATATGAAAAGTCAGTGTTGCGGATGTGCGGCATGTGCAACAGTATGTAAAAGAAATGCGATTGATATGGAGAATGATGAAGAAGGATTTAAGTATCCTAAAATTAATGTTGATCGTTGTGTAGGTTGTAATAGCTGCATAAAAGTCTGTCCATTAAAAGATTAAAATACATAGGTGGAGAAAATGTAAATGAAGAAAATAATACAATTTGTTAATAATATGAAATCAGCAACAGCAGCGAGAGAAATATCATGTATGATGATTATTACAATTATTACACAGATTATCTCAGTTTATAAATCCGCTATAATAGCTGCTAACTTTGGAGTATGTGTAGAGGTAGATGCATACAATTTTGCAAATAATTTATCTACTTTTTTCCTCACATTTGTTAGTGCTGGGATTACAACCGTTGTAATCCCAGCATATGTAAAAAAATTAGATAAAAGGGCTTTAGATACATTTTTAACAGTAGTATTTGGAGTCACAGGAATTTTTTTAGTAGGAACATTTTTGCTAAGAGGTCAATTAGTTGACTTGCTAACATCAAGAGATACAACATTCAGAATGTATGTATGTACAACGATGTTGTTAACAATATTAATTCAAGCTTTACCGGCAATATTAGGCGTTACTGCTGCTTATTATCAGTGTATTGGAAAGTTTAATTTGCCTAAAATTATTTTATTATTGTCTAATATTGGGACCACAATGATATTGGTAATAATGAAAAATTTTGATTTATATCAATATTTATATATTTTATTGGGGGGTGCTGTTTTTCAATTCGTAGTAGACTTGATGTGTGCCATTCATTTAGGATTTAGATTTAAAATAGAGTTTCAGTTGAAAAATCTTACTTATAAATCTCTAATGCGTATTTTTATACCGACATTATTTAGTACAGGAATATATAGAATAAACACCATGATTGATTCGCTTATATCTTCAAATTTGGGAACAGGGCAATTAACAATACTTACATATTCGAATACAATAGTTGGTATGATAAATGTATTGATTATAGGTAATTTAATTACCTATGTTTACCCCAAAATTGTTGAGGCAGTTTCAATAGAAAAAAATAAAAGCCAGAGGATTTTATGGGATTATGCAATTATATTTCATGCTTTAGTATGCTTGATTGTAATAGGTTTTATTTCTGTTGGAAGAGAATTTATAGGCTTATTATATGAACATGGGGAGTTTTCATCTCAAGCTGCAACATCTGTTTATATCTGTATGAGTATATATGTTTTTGATCAACAAAATAATATTGTCAGAGATTTAGTATATAGATATTTTTTTGCATTTGGAGAAACTAAAATTACGGTTAAAAATGGGGTTATAACAAGCACTGTGAATATAATATTTAGCTTAATATTATCACAATTTTTAGGGGTTTATGGAATTATATTAGGAACATATGTAGCAGGTTTAGTTTCTTTATGTTGTATCATATTGAGACTAAAGAAAACATATGGATTTCAAGTAAAAATGCGAGATACTTTAAAAGAATTTTTGAAAACAGAATTAGCAGTATTTTTAACAATAATCTCTGTAATAATATTAAAAAATAGTATGCCAACGTATCCTTACATAATTAGCTTCTTAATATACGGAGCAATCAGTGTAATAATATATATAACATGCATTTTTGTTGCTCATAAGAAATTATTGACAAAATATATATAAACAATGTGAAAATTAAAGGACAATGAGTATGGGAAAATATTTTGGAACAGATGGCTTCCGAGGAGAAGCTAACAAGAATTTAACAGCAGATCATGCATATAAAATTGGACGTTTTTTAGGTTGGTATTGTGGAGAATTAAGCCAGATTTTATTAAAATCTGCAGAAACGCAACGGATGATTGTAAACGCAAAATAGCGAGTACCTGTTCAAAATCATCCGATGTGAGATAATAGACTCATCACTACAAAGTCCAAATAGTTTAGTACTCAACTTTTTAGACTTTATCACAGGAGGTGAGTCATGAAATCTCACACAAGTTTAGTTACACAGCAAACCCGTCTGAGTGAATGGGCTGATCTGATCAGAGACTGTCAAAACCGTCCGCAAGGAATGAAGATCGATGAATGGTGTCAGCTACACGACATTACAAAAGCAAGTTATTACTGGAGACTCCGAAAAGTCCGTGAGGCTTACCAGGAAACTGCGGAGCAGACACAAACATTTGTAGAAGTTTTTATTTGTAAACTTCCAATAAGTCAAGGTTTTAAAGGATTTAGAACAATAAAAAACAGGTAGTTTTGACACTACCACAGATGGGATGGAGGCAAAATCTATGGAATTAAAGAAAATATTAATAATTACGAGTTCTATAGATGAAACGGCATCATATATCATAAGAAAGTATTCTGATTTAGTAGATTTTTTTCGGGTTAATGTTGACAAATTTTCAGAATATAGATTCTGTATAGGAAACGATGGCTGGAGTATTTCGGATAAATATGCAACAATAAATTCAGAAAATATACATTCGATTTACTACAGGAAACCAATGCTTCCAGATTTAAGAATATATGATCCACAGTATCATTTGTTAATTCAGAGAGATATAATTTCAATTATTAATGGTATAGTTGATTCTTTTCATGGCAAAGTAATCACAAAACCTTCAATTCTTCGAAAAACAGAAAATAAAGTATATCAAATGGTTTATGTAAGTAAACATGGATGGAATATTCCTGAATCATATATTGGAAATGATAAGCAGTTAAGCAATAAATATACACAGTCGCTATCAATAATAAAACCATTAACGACAGGAAAAACATACGGTAAAAATGGCTGGGAATTATATCAAACTAATATATTTAGAGGAACTGAAGAAGATATTGACCTTACCCCAGTATATTTACAACATTATATTCCGAAGCAATATGAAGTTCGCATTACAATTATAGCTCAAGAAGTGTATGCTGTACGGATCGACACAAAGAATAAAATTGACTGGAGATTGGACTATTCAAATCATAAGTATACTTTGATTACTTGTCCAGAGAATATTATAAGAAAATGTTATCAAATGATGACAGATTTTAATTTGATATTTGGTGCATTTGATTTTATTGTAACTCCAGAAAATGAATGGATATTTCTTGAAGTAAATCCTAATGGTCAATGGTTATGGTTGGAACAGAGCCTTAGCTTGGATATTTCTAAAAAGATACTTGATAATCTTATTTCTTGAGGGTGTGATATGTGGATAAAAGATTTGTTCCTATTTATATGGGCATATACGCCAGTTTTTGCGTTGACTGATGATTTAGGATTTTTAACGGCTAATAAAGGTGATGAGGAACATGAGTATTATTTTAGCATAATTAGCATTTTATTTGGCGAGAAAAAAATACAGTTTTTTTCATTTCCTATTAAGCAACCAGAAAAAAAGATGATTTTGTTTAGAGTAAAACAACTTTCAGATATGGGTGCATTTGATATAACAGATGAGAAAGCTAACCAGTTGGAAACAGATTACAAAAATCATTATAACTTATTAACTGATGAAATAGATAAAGAGATTGAAAAAGAATCATTATTACGGCATTTATCTGATGAACAGTCACGAGTAGACATTAGCTATAATAAAATGAATGCTTTTACAACTATTGTAGTTGCTGTGATACCGATTGCAATTGCATTAGTAAATTGGGATGCAATTTTTTCATTAAACCTGCTAGGAATATTTATTTTTATATGGTTAATTTATGCGAATGTAAATTTATGTGCATGGATATTTCAGGCGATTAATGTTAGAGGTTTTAAGGCAAGTAGCTTTGGTGATCTAAAAAATAATTCAAATAAGCGAAGGGAACAAAACTGGCAAATTTATTATGATTGGCAGCAGTCCATACGAAAAGCAGATATGTATGTTTCATTTGTGATGCATACAAAGATATGGATAGTAACTGTTATCATACTGACAATTATTTTTTCTGTATTTTTACCTTTTGGTAAAAAGAGTATGCCTGCTTTGACTAGTGAAAATGACGTATATACATTAGATACGAATTTGATAGAAAGTACATATGATAAATCAGCAGCAGATTGGTATTTAATACTCGCAAAGCTACAAACAGATAAATACTCTCAAGTTGTTATTTTGTATAATAAGGTAGAGGATAATAATTTTGCTGAAAAATTAAAGAAATTTCAAAATCAGAAAATTACATGGATGCTTGATAATACGTTACAGAAAAATCAAATTAAAATAATTTTGGAGAAATGATTATGGAAGACAATTTAAGAAAACATATATTAAGTCAATACATAAATAATTCCGGGATGAAACAAATATTTAATCCAACCGTTAATACAGCAGCAGGAGAAATATCTGATCCGGATGAATTTTTGATGCAATCAGAAGGACCTACTGTGTTAACAGAAAATGTTGAAATGTCAGATCCGGATGAGTTCAATATGTTGGGACCGACGTTATTTACCAAATCAACTGAAGCTTCAGATCCAGATGGATTTATAATGGGAGATCCAACTTATCTTACCCATGCGGTAGAAGAATCTGATCCAGATGAGTTTTGCTTATCTGAAAAAATTATAAATAGTGATAATATGTTGATGACACAAACCCGACATACATATACCATAGAAACGTCGGATGAAGATGAATTTTTACTTATGTAAGATATAAAACTGAATATTACGGTGCGGCAGAGCCGCCAGTCCGGTGTGGCGAGAGCCACCTGTCCGGACTAACGGAGCCACCCCATTTGTTTTGCTATTAGGTTATTTAGCCAGAGCTGGATCTAATCCGTATACTTCTCTCATCGAAAGATCTTTGGATGGATCTATACACTCAATGTTGATTTTATATGAATCATAGGATATGCGATCCATAATGGCATCTGCGAGGGTGCTTTCACCACTGCAGATTTGCTGGTACCATTCACTTTCACGAAACTGGGAACAGAAGATCGTTGAAGATTTTTTACGTCTTTTGTGTATCAGTTCAAAAAGGTTTCTGGCTTCCGCTTCTGTCAGTTTGAGAAGCAGCCACTCGTCGATGATCAGCAGTACTGGCTTGGTATATTTTTTCAGAATAGCGGCAAATGTACCGTTATCTCTGGATGCCTGTAAGTCCAGCAGCAAATCAGGAAGCCGCACATACCGTACTGTATAGTAATGCTTACATGCTTCCATACCAAAGGCACAGGCCATGTAAGTTTTACCACAGCCTGTAGCACCGGTAATAAAAAGATTCCGGTGTGCAGATATATATTCGCAAGTTGCAAGTCTACGAATCAGTTCCTTGTTCAGCTTGCGTCCGGAAGTGTAGTTAATATCCATGATATTTGCTTCCGGCTGGTCGAATCCAGCATTCTTAATCAGCCTTTTGAGACGATTATTTTTCCGACTGCTGTATTCGATATCCACCAGCATACCGAATTGATCCTCAAATGGAATCTCCCTGCATTTTGGATCATCCAGCTGGTTACGGAATGCATCTGCCATAGCTGTCAGGCGCATTTCAATTAATTTATCTATTGTACTCTGATTTGTCATATGTGTTTACCTCCGATAGTAATCGGCACCTCTTGTGATGCCGTGTGCTTTATGTGTGGTCTTGGATTCAGTAGCTTCTGATTCCAGTTTTACAGAACCAGTTACAAGGATGTTTTTAATACTCTTGTAACTGGGTGAGGATGTATAGGATAAAGCCTTTTTACAGGCTGCTTCAAGTAATGTATCTGAGTATTTCTCAGCAAGCTTCAGAAGTCCCATACAACTTCGGTAGGTCTGTTGTTCCACACGTTTGGAGGTCAGTATTGCATTGACCACAGTGTACGTATTTATGCCAATCCGCTCAGCCCATTTGCGGAACCGGTCGCCGTTCCATTCCAGATATTTCTGGTGGTCTTCCGGCATATGTTCCGTGACCGTGCTGTACTGCCCAGGGCGTCCTTTCAGACGACGGTGGGAAGCAATGCGGTTATGGTTGTAAAAAATTTCAATGGTGGTATCTGTTACCTTTACATCAACTTTCTTTTTGATGTATTCATAAGGAACTGAGTATAGCATTCCGTCTACAGATATGTGATAATTGAACTGGACGGTGGCTGTTTTCCAGTCACTCAGTTCAAAACGGGTAGCAGGTAATGGTGCCAGCAATGGTTTTTCTTCCTCAAGAAATAGGCTTCGCCGACTACCCTCTTTCTTCTGAAAGAGCCTTTGGTTGAACAGTTCGAGCTTGTCTCTGATTGCGCGATTTAATTCTGCAAGAGAGAAGAACTGTTCATTCCGAAGTGCTGCTGTAATCCAAGTAGAGATATTTCCTACTGTTCCCTCAGCATTCGGCTTATCCTTGGGAGCTCTGACACGAGACGGAATAATAGCTGTGCCATAGTGTTCAGCTAGTTCCTGATAGGTTTCATTGATCTGCTGGTCTTTCCATCCTCCATTGTGAACAACTGCCGTTTTGCAGTTATCCGGTACAAGAATCTTGGCAACACCGCCAAAGTACTCGTACATATGGACATGTGCATTAATCCATGATTTCTGCTTCATGTCCAGAAATGCTTCCACGTATGCATACTGGCTGTAAGTCATTACACCAACAAATATATATGCCTTGATGATTTCGCCGGTATCCGGATCAATGATTGTTGCAGGATCACCTGCCCAATCAACTTCAACCTGTTCACTGGGTTTACGGTTGATATGCATGGTAGCACGATGTTTCTGCTCATCCTGTTGGATGTGGTAGCAGAATTGTGAATACATGAGTGGTTCATCGCCATTGGCACGGCAATCCTCCATGTATTCCGTCCAAAGGAGCTTTTTGCTTACGCCGTTACGGAGCAGCTCCTTACGGATGTAGTCGTAGTCAGGCATACGCTTGTGGGATGTGACTTGTTTTGCAGACGGGAAGAACTTTTCTGCAAGAACAGCATCGGTGTCGTTTTCCTCAAGCGGCCAGGATATACCTAATTCAGCAGCACGCTTTAACACACGATTGACTGTCTTTTTTGAGACATTGCAACTGTCGGCAATGTTTTGTTGACTGAGATTCAAGCTTTTGAGCCTAAGAATCTCTCGATATTTGGTCATAGTCAAGACCTCCTAGAATATATTTGCACCACGGGGTGCATAGTTACATTCTAAGAATTTATGATAAAGGTTTCCACCACCGGAATGGCGGTTTCCTTAAAAACGGATTTGCGGTTTCCTGAGTCCGGACAGCATGGACACGGAAGCCGGATTATTCATTTCTGATAAGCCATCCCGAAACAGTACTTGACTGTTGCTTACCATATAGATTCTATCCAAAGGATCAGTGCTGACCTCCTTTTTCCTTCTGACATTTATGATTATACTATCAGAACATACGTTCGTCAATCCCTGATTTTATTTTTCATAAAAAAATTGATTATCATGCTTCCGATCATACACCCAAGTCCATTATGAATCATATCATCCCATTCGAATAATCCACGCATAAATGCCAACTGACTGGTTTCTATTACTGCCGATACCAGAACTCCAAACAATAATGCTCGACACCATTTCACTTTATGATTTGCAATTATTGGTAATAATGCTCCGGCAGGAAGCAGCAATATACAGTTCAATAAATTTTCTTTTAGCAATTCCCAGTCTTTGTATTTAAAAATTGCCTTCCATGACCAGAACGGTACCAATTCATACTGGCGAACAGTACTTGTCCTAGTAAATACCGTAGATCCAAACACAATTCCAAGAAGGTAAAACAGCTGCTATCATCGATGGTCCTTGGAAAGCTGCTTCATTGAAAGAAGCTAAAGTAAACTACGGTGTCGCAACGATTCCAACTCTTCCAAACGGAAAACAATACTCTGCCTTTGGTGGTGGTAAAGCTTGGGTTATCCCTGCAGGTGCGAAAAACCTTGATGGCGCTCAAAAATTCATTGACTTCTTGACAAGTACTGACCAACAAAAAGCTTTGTTTGACAAGACCAATGAAGTTCCTGCCAACACAGAAGCTCGTAAATATGCGGTTAGTAAAAACGATGAATTGACAACTGCCGTTGTTGATCAATTCAAGAATGCTCAACCAATGCCAAATATCTCAGAAATGAGTGCTGTTTGGGATCCAGCTGCTACTATGCTTTTCGATGCTGTAAGTGGTAAAAAATCTGCAAAAGCTGCTGCTGACGATGCAGTGAAATTGATTAAAGAAACCATCGAACAAAAATTCGGTAGCAAATAAGACAGTTTTTAGGTTTGAGTAAGAGGTTGGTGACAAAGTCCCAACCTCTTATGTTCAATTATGAACCCTCTACTAGATCACTGTCAAACTTGCCTTCTTGCTCTCTGGCAAGGACATTATAAGGAGATTTGAATGACTACAGAACAAAATCCTAAAAAGGCTATGTGGCTCTCTTTGATCCCGGGTCTTGGGCAAATTTATAACAAACAAAAAACCAAAGGCTATATTTTTCTTGCCGTAACCGTTCTCTTTCTCGTTTACTTCATTGGAATCGGAGCTGGAGAATTAGCGAAATGGGTTACACTTGGAACAGTCCGTGGACAAGATAATTCTCTCTTTATCTTGATTCGTGGCGCCTTCCACTTGATCATCACTGTTGTTTACTTCCTATTTTATGCCTTAAATATTAAGGATGC
>OKWE01001513.1_pt1 | contig 9988 bp, 5 predicted proteins | sample 1607051 | NCBI WGS metagenome assembly OKWE01 (sample SAMN04414079, study PRJEB24778) | human gut metagenome | material: faecal | host: Homo sapiens | reverse complement strand
TGACAAGAGGTGTTGATGGTATGTCTCTCTGGGATCCGACTTTCCCTAATACGCGTGAGTTTTACATGGGTTTACAATTGACTTTTTAAATAATAGAAAGATATGACTTCACTTAAAAATACATTACGTACTTGCGTTGCACTGTCTGCTGTCTCCATTGTAAGCAGCTGCGTGCCCAACATGGATTTGAACAATCCGGAACAGCTTTCAGTAGACACTTATTATACTACCGAAGCTCAACTTGAAGCATCCATTATCCCGGCTTATGAAGCTTTGATAGGACAGAATCAAGGTGGCTATGCACGAGCTTTGTATTACAATTTATTGGCTCCTGGTGATGATTTTGATAAAACATTCAAGTGGCCTAACCTGTATCAAGATACTTACTCAACTCCGGCTAATGAAGGACTGCTGAAAAGCTCCTGGCAAGATCTTTTTAATGGCGTATTTGCTTCTAACATAGCTATTGAGAAAATTACACACTTTGAAGGAACAATAGATGAGGCCAAAAAAGATCGCCTGTTAGGTGAAGCTTATTTTTTAAGAGCTTTACATTATATGCATTTGGTTCAGTTATTTGGCGAAACGGTTCCTTATTGGGATCATCCTGTATCCGATGCATCAGAGTATTATCCAGGCAATGCGGAAAAAGGACAGATTTATGCATTGATTATTGCTGATTTTGCAAAGGCAGCCGAATTACTGCCATTGAGAAGTACGCTTTATGCCGATGCTGCCAATAAAGGGCGTGCTACTAAGGGAACTGCACAAGCTTACTTGGCAAAAGCCTATTTGTATCGCCCCATTCTGGAACGTGGACAGGCTGCGGAATTTGGAAAAGCGGAAGCTGAGTTGAAAAAGGTAATAGACAGCGGGGAATATAAACTAGTGGATAATTATCGTGAGAACTCTATGTGGGGTACAGACTATGAGAATAATATAGAGTCTGTGTTTGAGATACAGATGTTCAATGGCCCTGATTGGCTGGGAGGCGACAAGTCTGATTCCTGGAGATGGCAGGAAATTGGTGTGCCTGACGGAACCGGTGGCTCTTGGTGGAATCTTGCTCCAAACCAACGTACATATGATGAATTTGAAGAGGGTGACCCGCGTAAATTTATGACGATGTGGTGTCCGGGGGGTGCTTATTACACTCAGCTTGATGGTACTGTGGCCGATTGGGATTATATGTATGCACACCTATCTTCGGATAAACACCTGTACGGGACCCGTAAAGAATGTCCGGATTATCAGATTGCTGATGCTGATAATGAAATTAATACCCGCCTGATGCGCTATTCGGATGTACTGTTGATGTATGCTGAATGTCTGAGCGAAGCAGGCAATGATAATAAGTCAATAACTGATCCTACAGGACCGAAGTATTATATTCAGCAGGTTCGCGACCGTGCTAATAAGATTGTTCCTTCAGAACAGCCACATCTGTGGTATCAGCATGAACCGGGATATATTCCCAATGTAGATGAACTGTTGGCCAGTGATAAAGTTATCAACGGCGTTCCGATGAATACGATTAAAAATATCATTGTTCATGAACGTTTTGTAGAACTCTGTGGTGAATATCTCCGTTATTTTGATCTTCTTCGTTGGGGGCTGGCTGATTCTAAATGGCTTGACTCATTGAAGGCATTGGGGTGGAGTGAAAAGGCTATGTATTATCCCTTCCCTGAAGAAGAACTGAGTAATAATTCCAATCTGAAAGGTAATGATATGAACTGATTCTTGTGAATGAATATGAACTAAGGTAGTTTATAGAATTGGAATTGTTTTCAATAGGTATTTTTATCAGTTCGGGGCAGGCAAAAGGTCTGTCCCGAATTTTATAAATTTGTATTGTGGGTAAAGTGGCAGCCAGAGTTGTCTTATTCTATTTTTACATTTGGTAAATATAAATTTTAGGTGATATTTATTATCTTTGCAAATCTTATTGCACTACTATGAAGATCAAAAATATACTCTGTATTTTGTGCCTGTGGATATCCATAGTTGGTTATGGACAATCTGGCAAAGTTTTTACCACAGATGGGGAACTCTCAAACAGCTTAATCAATAAACTATATCAAGATAGAAACGGATTTATTTGGATTGCCACAGAAAACGGCCTTAATCGATATGATGGAGCGAAAGTAACTATATACAAACATGATCCCAATGATCCCCATTCTTTGTCTCATAATTACGTACGAACTTTATTTGAGGATGCCAAAGGACGGCTTTTTGTCGGAACATGTAACGGGTTACAAATATATGATGCAGCCCGTGATAGCTTCACTCTCCCCGCCCGACGCGAAAATGGAGAAGTCTTTAATAGTAATATATCCGCTCTTCTGCAACGAAAAAATGGAGATATCTGGGTGTCCGGCAATGAACTCTGTCAACTCTTTATTGAAGATGATGAACTGATTGTAAAGCCATTATTGCTGGATATTCCGACTTCCATGACCGGGGCTGTTATAGAAACTACTACAGGAGAGATATGGATGACTGCGGGTGAAAATGGTATTTATCGTTTGACTCCTGCTGGAAAGGGAAAACAATATTTGATACAAAAAAAAGGAACTCCAATAATTGATGTATGTGAAGATTATAAAGGTAATATATATGCGATAAGTATGGGCAATGGACTTTTTAGGTATGACCGCACTCATGATAGTTTTATTCCCATACCTTATAAAGGACAATATAATCTGTTTATCAAAACAATATATCAGAGTTCTCAGGATATACTCTATTTGGGAACAGATGGAGAAGGAGTTAAAGTCTATAATAGTAGAACCAACGAGATTACAGATGCTCAATTCAGCAATAGTTGTTTTGATGTTACAAACGCTAAGGTACACTCTCTTCTTAAAGACTATGCAGGCAACTTCTGGCTTGCTATTTATCAAAAAGGAGTGGTGATGATTCCCACTGTGCAAAATGGGTTCAAGTATATAGGATCTAAAGATGTGAATAGTAATATAATAGGATCATATTGTGTTACCAGCCTGCTTCGTGATCATAATAATGATTTATGGGTAAGTACTGACAATGACGGCATTTATGTAATCACTCCCGAATTAGAGCAAAAAGAACATTTTGTACATGAAAACACTTCGAGCTCTGTTCCTGCCATCATCATTACGTTGTATGAAGATTCGGAGCACAATTTTTGGTTCGGTTCTTTTACCAACGGCATGGGGAAAATAGACCGTAATACAGGCCGATGTACATATCTTGATAATCTGGTTGATGCTAATGGTAAACATGTACAACGTGTATATGCATTTGCCGAGGATAATAGGAAACGATTATGGATAGCTACAATGGGGGCAGGGTTGTTATGCCACGATTTGAAGAGTGGAAAAACAGAACAGGTTACTCCTCCCGATTCTTACTTGTGGTTAAGTAGCGTATTATATTCCAAAGACAATAAACTTTATATCGGAGGTTATGATGGGCTGATATGTGTTGATTTGAATACAAGTCCATTTAATATTTCCTATATATCACCTAAAGTCATAGTACATTGCTTGCATCAGGATAAGGAAGGAGTGATCTGGGCGGGTACATCAGAAGGAATATATAACTATTCTCCACAAACCGATAAACTGACGCTTTACACTGCACAAGACGGGCTTCCCAGTGATGTAGTGTATGCTGTTCAAGAAGATAATCAAGGTTTCTTATGGATTAGTACGGATGCCGGTATTTCTCAATTCAATAAGCATAATCATAAATTTATTAACTATTATGTAAGTGATGGATTACAAGGTAATGAGTTCAGTAAAAATGCTTCATTCAAAGATGCTGATGGTACTCTCTGGTTTGGAGGAGTGAATGGAGTTACTTACTTTAATCCGCAAGAAATTACTGATCCTGCAAAAAAATGGAATATTCGTATTACTGATTTCTATATTCATAATACTCCCGTGAGAAAAGGGATGAAATCAGGTAGATATGAAATTATTGATCGGCCGGTATTTGAAGCGCAAAAGTTTCATTTGGCTCATAAGGACAATGCATTCAGCATCGAATTTGCCACTATGGAATTGAATAGTCCCGAACGGCTTATATATATGTATTCCATGAATTATAGTGACTGGGTGGTGCTGCGTAATGATATAAATCGTATTTCATTCAACGATCTTCCTCCTGGTACTTATAATCTTAGAGTACGGGCCGGGGATCATAATATGCTTTCGAATATTAAAGAGATTACAATCCTGATATCTCCGGCATGGTATGCATCGAATTGGGCAAAATTATGTTATGTCATTTTATTGGCATTAGCCATTTATCTGATTCTTATGCAGATTCGTAATCGCTATCAGATCCGTCAACAAATGATTGAACATGCTCGTGCAGAGGAGATTAATGAGGCAAAGCTCCAATTCTTCATCAATATATCTCATGAAATACGCACACCGATGTCTCTTATAATCAGTCCACTACAGAAGCTAATGATGACAGATAGCGATGCTGATCGGCAGAGGTCTTATAGTATCATGTTCCGAAATTCGAAACGTATTCTTGATCTGGTTAACCAATTGATGGATATCCGGAAGATCGATAAAGGACAAATGCTTCTGAAATTTCAAGAGATAGAGATTGTAGAGTTTATCAGAGACCTTCAATCTACTTTTGAATATCAGGTTAATGCAAAACATATCTCTCTCAATTTTCATGTACAGCAGGAAAGGCTTAATGTATGGGTAGATCCTAAGAACTTTGATAAGATCATTCTGAATTTATTGTCAAACGCTTTCAAGTTTACACCCGAGCAAGGGCAAATTGATATATACCTGCGAACGGGAGAAGATATGGAAGCCCCCGTTCCATTACAGCATTATTTTGAGTTTGTTGTGGCGGACACAGGTATTGGCATTGATGAAAGTGAGATGAATCAAATTTTCGAACGTTTTTATCAGATCAGGAATCATCTGAATAACTCTAACATAGGCACTGGTATTGGGTTGCATTTGGTACATTCATTGGTCAAGTTGCATCATGGAACAATACGGGTTGAAAATAATGAAAATGGTAAAGGTAGTAGGTTTATTGTTCGTTTACCACTTGGAAATAAGCATCTAAATTCGAAAGAAATAGATGAAAATGAGAAGTCTGCTTTATCTCCTTCTAAGGAAGTGCTCATTTTGTCTGATACTATAAGTACGGATGAGGAAGTAAAGCTAAAATCAAAAAGCAAATATAAGGTTTTGATAGTGGATGATGATGAGGAAATCCGTAAATATATTTGTCGGGAACTAGCTTCGGATTTTCATATGATGGAGAGTACTAATGGCAGAGAAGCCTTATCCATAGTATTAAGGCAAACTCCTGATCTGGTTATCAGTGATATTATGATGCAGGAAATGGATGGATTGACTTTGTGTCATAAGATTAAACAAAATGTTAATATTAATCATATACCTGTCATATTGCTGACTGCGAAAACACGTGAAGAAGATAATATGGAAGGACTGGATATGGGAGCTGATGCCTATATTATCAAGCCATTCAATATTGATATTCTAAGAAAGACGGTTATAAATATAGTGAAAGGGAGGGAGATGTTGCGTAATTGTTTTGGTGGGAGCCAGAAACAAGAGGTTAAGAATCAGATGGTTGATATGCAATCTACAGACAATAAACTATTAGATAAGGTAATGAATATTATCAACCGAAATATTAGCAATCCGGAACTTACGGTAGAAATGATAGCTAAAGAAATTGGGATCAGCCGTGTGCATCTACATCGTAAATTGAAAGAATTGACCAATCAAAGTACACGTGATTTAATACGTAATGTAAGATTGAAACAAGCAGCTAATTTGTTGATTTATAAACGCTATAGTGTAACAGAGGTTGCTTCATTGACTGGCTTTTCCAGTATTACTCTTTTCTCCAGGTCTTTCAAAGAATTATACGGAATGACACCCAGTGAATATATAGGGAAACATTCAAACGAGGTTGGGGAGCATAGAGAGCTATAAAAAGAATGTGTTACTTATTAGAGCAGTATTTCTTTCAATCGAATGGTTGCTTTCTGCAATTGCGCATCCACCGTTTTTGTACTGATGCCCAGCTCTTCTGCTACTTGTGCATAGGTTTGTTTTTCTTCGCGGATGCGGATGAAGACTTCACGGCAACGTTCCGGTAGCCGGTCGAGAGCTTTTACATAGCGGGAAAAAAGCTCCTCGCTGATCAGAGTATCTTCAGGTGATACTGCTTGATCGGAGTGTTCATGTAGGGTTTCTGTTGATAGGGTGGGGCGGCGCTCCTCTTTTTCTATATAGTTGAGAGAAGCATTCTTTACGAGTATGAAACAGTAATCTTCGATATTGGTAATTTCTAATAATTGCTTACGGTGTTCCCAGAGTTTCATGAAAACATCGAGCACAATCTCTTGCGACCATTCTTCGTGGTGAGTGTAGTAATAAGCAATACGGAACAGACGGTCATACGTCATATCATAAAAATCCCGGAAAGCAGTTTGCGAATCCTGCTCGCTCATTTTCCGTAGATACCTTCTGACTTCCTGTTCTGTCATATTGTCGTTTCATGTAATCAGCGGACAAAGGTAAGAGTTTCAAATTAAATATCCTATTTTGTGTGCTTCTTGTCTTTCTAAAATGTTGATTAAAAGATGGAGTTCTAGCAGAACTTGATAGATTGGTTAAAGTGTACTAATCAATGATATTAGCAAATATTTGCTTCTACCGTAGCTGTTGTTTTCATGATACTTCTGTTACTTTTTCAGGAATATAGATTTTTATTATCTTTTCAAACTTTGAGCTATATATTTATTTGAAGTGTAGATGAAGAATGACATTAATCTTTCTTTCGTAAATGTGTTTTGATCATATCCTCTGAAAGCATAGTCGTTTATTCATGTTCCACAGCTGCAAATTTAAGTAATATTCTATAAAATCAAAGCAAAATACAAAATAAAATCTAAAATACTTGCAAATACATATTGTTTGAATATGTATTTGGTTAAGTGTTTATATTACATTTATATCTGTTTTTAATCAAGAAGATAGTGATTATATGATTGCTTTAAAAAAGCAAAATGATAGAAATATGCTTTGTTTTAGTGAATAATAAAGATTCTTTTGTTGTTAATAACATGAAAATAGCATCGCTTTATAGAAAAAGGCATTAATGTTAACATAAAAGCAAATGTAAACTATGAGTTTGTTTTTTAGATATAATCTCATTGATTACATTCAAATGAAATTTTTCATAACGAACAAGCTATTTTGAATAATAAAAAATAACTGTTGAGAATTTGCTTTTCATAAGTTCTGCTAGAACATGGTAGATTCTAGTATTAACACATATATTTAAGAGAGCTTATGGAGAAAAAAATTGTTTTATCATTAGCCTGCCTACTTATTGGAATTGGCTTGGCGATTGCGCAAACTCCAAAAACAGTGACGGGACTAGTCATTTTTGAAGAAGACAATCAGCCTATTGTAGGTGCATCTGTTTTGATTAAAGGTACAAACCAGGGGGCGGTAACAGATCTCGATGGTAAGTTTACACTTACTAATGTGCCGGGTACGGCAAAAATACTGAGAATAACCTACGTCGGCATGCAGACGATAGAGGTTAATATAAAAAGCGGAACGATGAAAATCGTGATGAAACCGGATGCTGAAGTTTTGGAAGAAGTAGTGGTTACCGGTATGACAAAGATGGATAAACGACTTTTTACAGGTGCTGCGACCAAATTGTCCAGTGAAGATGTGAAATTGGATGGTTTGGCAGATATTAGCCGTTCGTTGGAAGGACGTGCGGCAGGTGTATCTGTACAAAATGTTTCCGGAACTTTCGGTACAGCTCCTAAAATACGTGTTCGTGGTGCTACATCTATTTATGGTAGTTCTAAACCGTTGTGGGTAGTTGATGGTATCATAATGGAAGATGTTACGGAAGTAAGTGCCGATGAGTTGTCTTCTGGTGACGCCGTTACATTGATTAGTTCTGCCATTGCAGGTCTGAATGCAAATGATATTGAGAGTTTCCAAATTTTGAAGGATGGATCTGCGACTTCTATTTATGGTGCACGTGCCATGGCAGGTGTGATTGTAGTTACTACCAAGAAAGGGCAGGCCGGAAAAAGTCATATTTCCTATACCGGTGAATTTACCATGCGTATGACTCCGAGATATGCCGACTTCAATATTATGAATTCACAGGAACAGATGGGAGTTTACAAAGAGATGAAGGAGAAAGGCTGGTTAAATTTCTCGGATACTTATCGTGCTGCTCAAAGTGGTGTCTATGGTAAGATGTATCAGTTGATGAATACTTATAATCCGGTGACCGGTACATTTGCCTTGGAACACACAGACACTGCAATGAATGATTATTTGCAGGAGGCTGAGTACAGAAATACAGATTGGTTTGATGCACTATTCAGTAATTCTGTGATGCATAATCATTCTGTCAGTCTTTCATCCGGTACGGAAAAAGCTTCTTTCTATGCCTCTTTAAGTGCTATGGCCGATCCGGGATGGTATAAAGATAGTGAGGTAAACAGATATACGGCTAATCTGAATGCTACATATAATATTTCAAAACAGCTATCCATTAATCTTATATCTTCGGCAGCCTATAGAAAACAAAAGGCTCCTGGTACTTTGAGCCAAAGTGTGGATCCTGTATATGGTGAAGTGAAACGTGACTTTGATATTAACCCGTATTCGTATGCGTTGAACACTTCCCGTGCATTGGATTCAAAGACAATGTATACCCGTAATTATGCTGATTTCAATATCCTTCATGAATTGGATAATAACTATATGAATCTGGATGTGGCAGATTTAAAGTTCCAGGGGGAGTTGAAATGGAAACCTATTACAGGGTTGGAATTTTCAGCATTGGGAGCTGTGAAGTATTCTGCAATCAAAGCGTCGTATGAAGCTGTGTGACGGTATACTTTCGCTGCCAAACGTTGGCGAGTTTCGTAAGTTGTTTCACCATTTGCTGACAACTCGTCAAGAACAACAGCATAGTCAGCAGGGTCTACCACAACTGTTACGCTAGCGTGGTTTTTAGCTGCTGAACGAAGCATTGATGGCCCACCGATATCGATGTTTTCAACTGCGTCAGCATAGGTCACGTCTGGTTTGAGAATAGTCTCCTTGAATGGGTAAAGGTTTACCACAACAAGGTCGATAAGTTCGATATTATTGTCCTTGGCCGCTTGAAGGTGGCTATCGAGGTCACGACGAGCGAGGAGACCACCGTGGATATTTGGATGAAGAGTCTTCACACGACCGTCCATCATTTCTGGGAAACCAGTCACATCGTCGATGGCGATAGTGTCTACCCCAGCATTGTCAAGGACAACTTTAGTACCACCTGTTGAGATGATGTCCCAACCGAGTTTTTTGAGTTCTTGGGCAAATTCAACAATGCCCGCTTTGTCTGAGACTGAAATAAGTGCTCGTTTAGTCATTTTCTTTCTTTTCCTTTTTTTAAAAAAGTTCTTTATCTGCTACAGTCGAAAATTATCTTTCAGCTCTAGGGCTTTCTTATTTTCGTGCAACTCCCAAACTATCCAACACTTCTGGATAGAGCTTGTACTCTGTTTCGTGGATGCGAGTTTCGAAAGTATCAAGGGTATCACCTTCAAGGCGTGGCACACGGACTTGTTTGATGACCTTACCGGTATCAACGCCAGAATCCACCCAGTGAATAGTCACGCCAGACTGGTCAACACCTGCATTCCAAGCATCCTCAATACCATGAGCACCTGGGAATTCAGGAAGATAAGCCGGGTGAATATTGATGATACGGCCTTCATAAGCTGCTAGCAAGGTTGGACCGACGATTTTCATATAACCGGCCAAGCAAACCAAATCTATCTGGTGTTCATTCAAGAGTTTGACGATAGCTTCTTCATAAGCTGCTTTATTGTCAAATTCCTTGAGTTCAAAAGCATGGCTAGCCACACCAAGGGTCTTGGCACGTT
>OKWE01001509.1_pt1 | contig 10039 bp, 3 predicted proteins | sample 1607051 | NCBI WGS metagenome assembly OKWE01 (sample SAMN04414079, study PRJEB24778) | human gut metagenome | material: faecal | host: Homo sapiens | reverse complement strand
TTTGTGTGCTTCCGGCAGGAATGAGCCGTTCGGCATGGTTGGCGGCAGGAGTTTCCTGTCTGTGTGTATATGCTTGGCATATGGATTGGACGGATAAGTTCAGATTATTATGGCAGCAGCAAAGGCAGCGTGTGGTGATGGTAGTGGTCGGTGGATTCTGTGTCTTGCTATTGGCGGGCTATTTACTGTTTGTCTTGAAACCCGATTCTGCACGTGGCCGTCTTTTCATGTGGAAGATAACTTGTCGTGCCATTGCAGAAAAGCCGTTGACCGGATATGGGATTCATAATTTCGCAGCAGCCTACGGAAATGCGCAGGAAACTTATTTTGCAGCAGGTGATTATGAACCGTGGGAGGAACGTGTGGCGGGAAGTCCGGAATATGCATTCAATGAATATCTGCAGGCTGCGGTCGAACTGGGCATTCCTTTGGCTGTATGTCTATTGGTTGTGGTCGTGCTGTGTTTGTATAGGGGAGTCCGTAAAGGACGTTATGGTATTTGTGGGGCTATTCTTTCTTTGATGATATTCTCTTTTTCCTCCTATCCGCTACAACTTCCGGTATTTATCGTTACATTTGGAGGATTGCTTGTGGCGTGCTTGTCCGGTGCCGACCGTTGGCAATGGTTGGGGCTGGCTGTATCAGTAGGCATCATTGGCGGTTTTCGCCTGAAGAATGACTTGCAAGTGGAGCAGGCCTGTCGGGAGTGGATGAATGCGCGGGTGCTGTATAATGCAGGTGCGTATCAATCGGCAGAGAAAGAGTACGGGCGCCTTTATCCTCTGTTGAGGGACCGGGCATCTTTCTTGTTCGAATATGGGCATGGATTGCACAAGCAGCAGCAGTTCAGTAAATCCAACCGTATTTTGAAAGAAGCTTTACAGCGTAGTTGTGACCCCATGATACTGAATGTGATAGGCAAAAACTATCAGCAGATGGGTGATTGCTTGTCAGCGGAAGACTGGTTTATCCGTTCCACCCATCGTTTGCCGGGGACGTATTTATCCCTATTATCTGCTTGCGAAGCTTTATGCGGAACCAAGCTTCAGGCAACCGGACAAGTTTGAAAAAATGAAGTGGATGGTATTGACGAAAGAGCCGAAAGTGCATTCTACGGCAATACGACAGATGAGGGAGGAAATAAAAAAGATTCAGCTTATTTTTGTCCATATTAAAAAAGATGAATAAAAACGTAAAGCGTTAATAATGAGCGAACTAATTACTAAAGTGCTATGAAAAAAGTGTCCACATGCAAATATCGGTTCGTTTTTTTGAAACGATTAATTTTATCAATTTATAATTGAGTATGAATATGAAGACACAGAACTATCGATACCTGCTATGCATGGCCGTTGCCCTGCTTGCCGCCTGCTCCGATGCCGGAAAGGGAAAAGAGTCCGAGGAAGGGGTGGCAACCGTCCTGCCAAGTGAAAGCAATGAAGTGACCGTGAAAGTCCTGAAGCGGGCGACCTTTGAGCATGAACTGGTGAGCAACGGAAAAGTAACCGCCGGTGCCATGGCGGATTTGCGTTTTGAGACCACCGGTGTAGTGGCACACATCTACGTGAAGAACGGTGACCCGGTGCGCAAAGGGCAGAAACTTGCCGAACTGGATAAGTTCCGCCTGAAGAACAAGACCGCGCAGGCCAAGGATGCCTTGGAAAAAGCGGAACTTGAGTTGCAGGATGTATTGATAGGGCAAGGCTATCCGGTGGGGGATGCCTCCAAAGTACCTGCTGACATCATGAAGCTGGCCCGCGTGAGGAGCGGTTACGACCAGAGCCTCGCCCAGTATGAGCTTGCCGCGTATGAAGAGGAACACGCCACGCTGGTTGCGCCTTTTGACGGGGTAGTGGCGAACCTGTTCTCCAAACCGTTCAACGAGGCAAGTACCTCGGAAGCCTTCTGCTCCATTATCGGCACTCAAGGTATGGAGGTGGACTTCACGGTGCTGGAAAGCGAACTGCCGTTGATAAAGAGTGGCGACAAGGTGATTGTTACCCCTTATTCGGATGCCGGCTTCAGGCAGGAGGGGCGCATCACCCAAATCAATCCTCTGGTGGATGACAAGGGGATGGTTAAGGTGAAGGCTGCCGTCAATGGCAAGGGACGGCTGTTCAGTGGGATGAACGTGAGGGTGAACGTGCACCGCTCTCTGGGCGGACAGCTTGTAATCCCGAAGAGTGCCGTGGTGTTGCGTTCGGGCAAGCAGGTGGTGTTTACCCTGAAAGACGGAAAGGCGCAGTGGAACTATGTGCAGACCGGTCTGGAGAATGCGGAAAGCTATAGTATGGCCGACGATGCCCTGAAAGAAGGCGATACGGTCATTGTGACGGGAAATGTGAATCTGGCACATGAAGCATCGGTGAAGGTGGTTGATAGATAATGAGTGATAAGTGGTAATTCAAAATTCATAGTTCAATTGATAAAGTTTTTGATACAGCGGCCTATTGCCGTACTGATGGCATTTACAGCATGCTTCATTGTCGGGCTGGTGACTTACTTCACCTTGCCGGTATCCTTGCTGCCCGATATTGCCATCCCGGAAATTACAGTGCAGGTGTCGGCGCAGAATACCTCGGCGCGTGAATTAGAGAATACGGTGGTGAAACCTCTGCGGCAGCAGCTCATCCAGGTGGCGAAACTGAAGGACATGGACAGCGAGACGCGCGATGGTGCAGGCATCATCCGCCTGGGCTTCGACTTCGGTACGAATACCGACCTTGCCTTCATAGAAGTGAACGAGAAGATTGACGCCGCCATGAACTATCTGCCCAGGGATGCCGAACGCCCGAAGGTGATAAAGGCAAGTGCGACGGACATTCCTGTCTTCTACCTCAATCTGACCCTAAAAAGCGACAGTGCATACGGCAAGGTGGACGAACGCGCGTTTCTTGATTTGTGCGAGTTTGCCGAAAATGTCATAAAGCGTCGCATCGAGCAGTTGGCGGAAGTGGCAATGGTGGATGTCACGGGTTTGGTCGAACGCCAGTTACAGATTGTGCCCGACCCGGATAAGCTTGCTGTGTTGGGGCTCTCCATTGAAGACATAGAAAACGTGCTGGCGCAAAACAACGTGGAGCCGGGCAGCATGACCGTGCGCGACGGCTACTACGAATACAACATTAAGTTCTCCACCCTGCTGCGGACAGAGGAGGACGTGAAGGGCATCCTGCTGCGAAAGGAAGGACGTATCATCCGCTTGGGAGACTTCTGCCGGGTAGAGATTGTTCCTGCCAAGGAGAAAGGTGTCTCCATGAGCAATGGCAAGCGTGCCGTTACCCTTGCCGTCATCAAGCAGGCGGACGAGAATATGGAAGACATGAAGCTTGCCATCAACAGCACGATGGACTACTTCAAGAAAGTATATCCCGACATTGATTTTAGCATCAGCCGTAACCAGACGGAGTTGCTGGACTATACCATCTCCAATCTTCAGCAAAATTTGTCGTTGGGTTTCCTGTTCATCTGCATTGTGGCGGTACTCTTCTTGGGTGACATCAAATCACCGTTCATCATCGGGTTGAGTATGGTGGTATCTATTGTCATCTGCTTCCTGTTCTTCTACTTGTTCAAGATGTCACTCAATATCATTTCTTTGTCGGGATTAATCCTGGCGTTGGGTATGATGATTGACAGCAGCATCATTGTGACGGAGAACATTTCGCAGTATCGCGAACGGGGCTATTCGTTGCGGCGGGCTTGCGTGACGGGAACGAGTGAGGTGGTGACGCCCATGCTGAGTTCGTCGCTGACCACTATTGCCGTATTTGTGCCGCTGATATTCATGAGCGGCATTGCAGGGGCGTTGTTCTATGACCAGGCATTCTCTGTTACGGTGGGGCTGCTGGTTTCCTACTTCACGGGTATCATGCTGCTGCCGGTCCTCTATATGCTGGTCTACCGGACGGGGTTGCGCGGCAGGTCGTGGTTCTCCCGCATCCGCATCAACAATCCGTTGAAGGAACATACGCTGGACCGTTTTTATGATGCGGGCATCGACTGGGTATTTTCCCACAAGACGGTAAGTATCATATTCTGTGTGGTTTCTATTCCTCTTTGTGTCTTTCTGTTCTATTCCGTCGGCAAGGAGCGTATGCCGCAGATAGACCAGAATGAACTGATAGTCCACGTGGAATGGAACGAAAACATACATGTGGACGAGAACCGGCATCGTGTGAATGTGCTGTTCGGACAGTTGTTGGACAAGACTGTGGAACAGACGGCTGCCATAGGCCAGCAGGACTATCTGCTGAACCGTGAGCAGGCTCTTTCTTCTTCGGAGGCGGAATTGTATTTCAAGACTTCCTCGCCTGACGGGATTGCTCCCTTGCAGAAACAGGCGGGCGAGTGGCTGACACGGGAATATCCGTTGGCGACAGTCTCCTTTTCTCCACCCGAAACCGTGTTCGAGAAGCTTTTCGTGACCGGGGAGGCCGATGTGGTGGCGGAACTTTATGCCCGCAATAAGGAGAAGGCGCCGGCGGCGGAAGAATTGCGCGGACTGGAACAACAGTTTGCGGAGCTTACGGGGACAGCGCCCGTAGGTATCGCTTTCGAGAACCAGCTCGACATAAGCATCCTGCAGGAAAGGCTGTTGCTCTATGACGTTTCGTATGACGAGCTTTACCGTACGCTGCGGACGGTATTCAAGGAGAACAGCGTAGCTATGCTCCATTCCTACCAGCAATACCTGCCTATCAGCATTGTGGGCGAGGAGCGGACAGTGAATGAGGTGCTGCAGCAGACATTGATACAGACCCGTCCGGACAGTAAGGGCGAAGTGGAGCATATTCCGCTTCGGGAGCTGGTAAAGGTGCGTCCGGCCGAGGATTTGAAAACGATTACGGCAGGACGCAACGGTGAATATATACCGTTCCGTTTCTATGAAGTGGACGATGCTCCGGAGTTGATGGAAAAGGTGAAGCGGGAGGCAGATGCCACGGGTGACTGGGATACGGCCTTCTCCGGCAGTTTCTTCTCCAACCGCCAGATGCTGGACGAGTTGGTGGTGATTCTTTTCATCTCTATCCTGCTGATGTATTTCATTCTTGCCGCCCAGTTCGAAAGCTTCGTGCAGCCGCTCATCGTGCTGCTGGAAATCCCGATAGATGTGGCGTTTGCCCTGCTTCTGTTGTGGATATGCGGACATACCTTGAACCTGATGTCTGCCATCGGACTGATAGTGACGTGCGGTATCATCATCAACGACTCCATCCTGAAGCTGGATGCCATTAATGAATTACGGAGGGCTGGTATGCCGTTGCTCGAGGCCATCCACGAGGCGGGGCGCAGAAGGCTCCGGCCCATCATCATGACATCGCTCACCACCATTTTCGCTATGGTTCCGCTGCTGTTCTCGTTCGACATGGGCTCGGAGCTGCAGAAGCCGCTTTCCATAGCGATGATTGGGGCTATGTCTGTAGGAACACTGGTCAGTCTGTTCATCATCCCGTTGATATATTGGTTTATTTATAGAAAAGAAAGAGCATGAAGAAATTAAGTCTTATACTTTTGTTCAGTCTGGGAGCCCTTTCCGCTTTTGCCCAACAGCGGATAACGCTCGATTTGCAGCAGACCATTGCCCTGGCGAATGACAGTTCGCTGGAAGCCTTCCGCACCAAGAACATGTATCTGGCCGGTTATTGGGAATACCGCACCTATAAGGCAAACCGCCTTCCCAGCCTGACGCTGAACATGACTCCGGCACAGTACAACCGCGATATCACCAAGCGTTACGACTCCGAACAGGACCTTGACATCTATCGCAGCCAGCAATCCTTCTATGCATACGGCAATCTTGCCGTCAGACAGAATTTCGACTTGACGGGCGGTACGTTCTATCTGGATACGGAGCTGGGCTATATGCGGAGCTTCGGTGGAAACAAGTATACCCAGTTCACCAGTGTTCCGGTTCGTTTGGGCTACTCGCAGAGTCTGGTCGGTTACAATCCTTTCCGTTGGGAACGCAGGATTGAGCCGCTGAAGTACGAAAAGGTGAAGAAGGAGTATATTTACAATGCAGAGCGAGTATCCGAGCAGGCCACTACCTATTTCTTTGCGCTTGCCATGGCACAGGCGGAATATGACTTGGCCAAGGACAATGCCGTCTCCACCGATACCCTCTACCGCATCGGCATGCAGCGCTTGAAAATAGCCGCCATCAGCCGTGCCGACCTGCTGACGCTGAAACTCGACGTGGTGAACGCCCGCAATACTTTGCAGAATGCCGCCAGTGCCTTGAAGCGCGCCATGTTTTCGTTGGCATCTTTCCTGAATATGGAGAAGAACACGGATATCAGGGTGTCGCTTCCGGGACGTCCGAGGGCGCTGACCATACCGGTTGATGAGGCTTTGCTGGCCGCTCAAGCCAACAATCCGGAATTTCTGGGGCTTCGTCAGGAAGTGCTGGAAGCCGAGCAGACAGTAGACAAGACGAAGAAGGAATCGCGCTTCAACGCCAGCATCAACGCCAGCGTCGGCTTCAACCAGGTGGCAGAGAAATTCGGTGAAGCATACAGGCATCCCATGCAGCAGGAGATGGTGTCGGTCAGTGTCTCCATTCCACTGGTGGACTGGGGCGTGAGGAAAGGCAAATACAACATGGCGAGGAACAATCTGAACGTGGTGAAGACTTCTGCCAGGCAAAGTGAAATCAGCATTGAGGAGGAGGTTATCATGACCGTCAGCGACTTCAACGTCCAGCAAGCCCTCGTCGCCAGTGCCGAAGAGGCCCTCGACCTTGCCATCCTGGCGTATAACGAAACCCGCCAGCGCTTCATTATCGGCAAGGCAGACATCAACAGCCTGACCCTCTCGCTGAACCGCCAGCAGGAAGCGCAACGCAATTACATCTCCGCCTTGCAGGACTACTGGCTGAATTATTACAAGATACGGAAACTGACGTTGCACGACTTTGCCAGCGGATTTTCGCTGTCGGAAAAATTTGATTATAATAACTGATGAAACGAGTTTCTTCCTTCACCGTCATAGTGGCGTTTGTCTGCCTTGCTTTGGTAGGGGTGGCGTTGATACCGCTGCTCCCCGTCAAGCTGAATCCGTCACGCAGCCTGCCCGGCTTCACGGTGGGTTTCAGCATGCCTGGCACTTCGTCGCGGGTGGTGGAGATGGAAGTGACCAGCAAGCTGGAATCCATGCTGGCGCGTATCCGCGGAGTGAAGCGGCTGAACTCCACCTCGGGCAACGGCTACGGCAACATTACTGTGGAGCTGGACAAGCATGCCGATGTCGAGGCAGTCCGCTTCGAAGCTTCCACCATCATCCGGCAGACGTGGCCCCAATTGCCCGAAGGTGTCAGCTATCCCACCATTCACATGAAATTGCCCGACGAGAACGCCTCACGCCCTTTCATGTCCTTCACACTGAATGCCCCTTCCACTCCGATATTGATTCAGCAGTATGCCGAGGAGCATATCAAGCCGCGGCTGGCAAATATTCCGGGTATCTATAAGGTGGAACTCAGCGGTGCCACGCCCATGGAGTGGAGACTGGAATATGACAGTGAACAGTTGCGCTTGCTGGGTGTGACCCTATCGGACATCAGCGAGGCAGTACAGCGGCATTACCGGAAGGAATTTCTGGGTACGCACAATGTGGATACAGGTAACGGTAGCCGGGAATGGATACGCCTGGCACTGGTGCCGGAGAGCAACTCCCTTGGTTTTAATCCTGCTGCCATCACCGTGACGGCTACCGACGGGAAACTGCTCCGCTTGGACGAACTGGTGTCGGCTGTCCGTATGGAGGAGGAGCCGCAAAGCTATTACCGCATCAATGGGCTGAATTCCGTCTATCTATCCATTACTGCGGAAGAAACTGCCAACCAGTTGCAACTGAACCGTGCCGTGATGGACGAGATGGAAGCTGTTCGGCAGGTACTTCCTGTCGGATATGAAGTGCATACCAGCTATGATGCGACCGAGTACATACGGGAAGAACTGGACAAGATTTACTTCCGTACCGGCTTGACGGTACTCATCCTGCTTGTATTCGTATGGCTCATTACTCGTAAGTTGAAATATCTTTTTCTGATAGTTACCAGCCTGGCTGTAAATATAGCGGTGGCACTTATCTTCTACTACCTCTTCGGACTTGAGATGCAGCTTTATTCGCTGGCGGGTATCACTGTCTCGCTGAATCTGGTGATAGACAGTACCATTGTCATGACCGACCACATTCTGCACCGGCGTAATCTCAAGGCCTTCCTGTCGGTGTTGGCGGCAACCCTCACTACGATGGGTGCGCTTGTTATCATTTTCTTCCTTGACGAGAGGATACGGCTCAACCTGCAGGACTTTGCAGCGGTAGTGATCATCAATCTGGCTGTTTCCTTGATGGTGGCATTGTTCTTTGTTCCGTCGATGATTGAGAAGATAGGACTGGTGAGGCGGATTACGGGGAAGAAAAGGCGTCTTGTCTTGCCGGGGCTGACGCAAACATTCAAAACAAGGTCGGGACGGATTTTCAGACGTTTCCCCGTTTATTTCTCCTGCTGCTACTCTGCTCTCATCCGTTTTTTGTGCCGTTGGCGCTGGGCTGTATGCCTGCTGTTACTGTTGGGTTTCGGTCTGCCCGTTTTTCTGTTGCCCGACAAACTGGAAGGAGGGGGAAAATGGGAAGCTGCTTACAATAAGGTATTCGGTTCGGATACCTATAAGGAGTCGGTGAAACCCGTTGTGGACAAGGCGCTGGGCGGCAGCTTGCGGCTTTTCATACAGAAGGTGTACGAAGGCAGTTACTTCACCCGTAATGAGGAGGTGGTGCTCTATGCCAACGCCAACCTTCCCAATGGCAGCACCCTCGAGCAGATGAACACTTTGATGAAACGTATGGAGACCTACCTCAGCCGGTTCAAGGAAATCAGGCAGTTTCATACTTCCATCTACAGCCCCCGGCGTGCCAGTATGCAGATTTATTTCAAGAAGGAAGCCCGGAACAGCGGTTTTCCCTATACACTGAAAGCCAATATGATAAGCAAGGCACTGGAACTGGGAGGCGGCAGCTGGGGCATCTACGGATTGCAGGACCAGGGGTTCAGTAATGACGTCCGCGAGAGTGCCGGCTCCTACCGCATCAGGATGTACGGCTACAACTACGACGAACTCTATGAGTGGGCGGAGAAGCTGAAGGCCAAGCTGCTGACGCACCGGCGTATCAAGGAAGTGCTCATCAATTCGGAGTTCTCCTGGTGGAAGGATGACTATCAGGAATTCTACTTCAACCTGAACAAGGAGCGCATGGCGCAAGAGGGCATCGACGCGCAAGTGCTTTTCTCTGCGGTGCGCCCCATCTTTGGCAAGAATATGGAGATTGGTTCGGTAGCGACAGAGCAGGGGATGGAGAAAATCAAGCTCTCTTCCCGCCAGTCTGCCGAATATGACATCTGGGCGATGCAGTTCTTTCCCTATGGAGTAGGAAACGGCAAGCATTACAAGCTTTCCGAACTGACTACTGTGGAAAAGGGACAGATGCCGCAGGAGATTGCCAAAGAAAACCAGCAGTACCGCCTCTGCCTGCAATACGAATATATCGGCTCCAATGAGATGGGCAACAAGATACAGAAACGTGACCTGGAGGAGTTCAACAAACTGTTGCCGATGGGTTATACAGCCGAGTCGGACAGCAACAGTTGGTCATGGGGCGAGAAGGACAACCGCCAATACCTGCTTCTGCTGGTGGTGATAGCCATCATCTTCTTTACGACCAGCGTTCTGTTCAACTCCCTGAAGCAGCCTCTTGCCATCATCTTTGTGATTCCGGTTTCTTATATCGGGGTATTTCTTACTTTCTATTGGTTCCGGCTGAACTTCGACCAGGGCGGTTTTGCCTCGTTCGTCCTGCTGTGCGGCATCACGGTGAATGCCAGCATCTATATCCTGAACGAGTACAACAGCATCCGACGTCGTTTCCCCCGTCTTTCCGCTCTTCGTGCCTACGTCAAGGCGTGGAATGCGAAGGTCGTTCCTATTTTCCTCACGGTAGTTTCTACCATTCTGGGATTTATCCCTTTCATGATAGG
>OKWE01001493.1_pt1 | contig 10169 bp, 4 predicted proteins | sample 1607051 | NCBI WGS metagenome assembly OKWE01 (sample SAMN04414079, study PRJEB24778) | human gut metagenome | material: faecal | host: Homo sapiens | reverse complement strand
GTTCCTGCCAACCGTGGTGTGGATGTGATAGAATTCGCTATCCGCGACCTCGAATATGCAGCAGTCAACCTCAGCAAGACAGCATCTGATGTAGGTCGCGTCACTTGTTACAGTGCTTACGCTATTCTGTCGCGTATGTATCTCTCTATGGCAGGTTTGACTACCGAAGGCGAATACAACGGCAGTAATATAGCTACTGATTTCAACCGCGGTTCGCGCAACACGTACTATCTGGATATGGCGCGCAAAGCTGCCACGAAGGTGATCGAAGAAGGCCCGTATTCACTTCTCGACAACTATGGAGACCTCTTCGCACCAAGCACATGCAACAACAACAGTGAAGCCCTCTTCCAGTTGCAGTGGTTGCAGGGTAGCACGGATGCCATCGGTTGGGGATGCAATAATTCCATATCAACCTATTTTGGCTGGTCTACTATGGTAAGCGAACAGAACTGGGGTAATGCCACCTATGCCTCTTATGACCTTGTACGCGCTTACGATCCTCAAGACCGTACCCGCCGCCATTACACTATCGCCACCGTAGGTGAATATTATCCGGATCTCAACACCAAGAACGGAGGGTACACGTATAACGTCACCGAAACCGGTTATGACAACAAATGTAACTTCAAGAAATACGTGATAGGTAAGATTGACGACAATGGCCAAAGCTATGCACAAAGCAGTGGCATGAATACCTACATGATGCGTCTGGCAGAAGTATATCTGAATCTTGCCGAAGCAATTCTTGGAAATAATGCTTCGACCAGCGAACAAGCAGCTTGTGACGCCTTCAATGCGGTGCGCAAACGTGCCGGTATGCCGTCCCTGACAACCATCACATATTCAGATATCCATTACGAACGCCGCATCGAGCTTGCTCTGGAAGGACAGTACTGGTACGATCTGCTGCGCCGTTCCTATTACCAGCAACAGGAAGTGGTGAACTACCTCAACAGCCAGGAGCGTAATGCCGGTTACGAATGGGATGAAACAGAAGCCTGCCAGTATGCAAAGACTTCTGACGGAACCGGAGTTTCAACCGCTACATCGGCCAATCTGACACTGCCTATCTCGGATGTAGACCGCGGGCGTAATCCGCTTCTGAATAACGACCCGGTAGCTTACGAATTCGGTGCAAAAGAAGTCACAGAAAATGATTTGTTCAATGATTAACAAACTATAGAAGATATGAAAAGCTTAAAATATATATGGATATTATGCTTGTCATGCCTGGCCGCAGGCCTCACCTCATGCAATGAGGAGGATAAATACTTTGACAGCAAATACCAAAGCACAAAGATTGTGGTTGACCAGATCTATCTGGAAGATTATGAATCGTCTGTACCCGACCGACCGGTTACTTTCGCACGCCTCGGACAGTTGATCCGTGTAGAAGGTAGCGGACTCTATGGCATGAAGAAAGTCTACATCAACGGATATGAGACTTACTTTAACCGCGCCTACGTAACCGACCACTCCATGTTGATTCAGATCAACAGCAATACCCCCGTTGAAGACGCTGAAGAGGCAGACCGCAATAAGATCCGCTTTGTAAAAGATGACGCCACGCTGGAGCACCCCTTCATCATCCGTGCAGCATCTCCTACCATAACAGGCATCAGCAATACTTTACCTAAGGACAAGGAGAAAGTAACCGTATACGGCACCGGCCTACAGGAAACCACCAAAGTAACCCTGCCCGGCGGAATAGAAATCACAGCCGACATTGAAAGTGATGAAGACGGTGAATGGTATTCATTCATCATGCCGGAAAACTATTCAGGAAGCGGTTCCATCTATTCGGAAGGCGCCAACGGACAGGCAGCCACTCCGGCTTACTTCAACTTTGCAGACTGTATGATACTTGATTTCGATGGCAATGGCAGCCAAGGCTTCTGGAGCTGGAGCGAAACCGGTTCGATGATAAATGCTGACGACCTTGTAGAAGATCCTTATGATAGCGGACGTGGCAAATGCGTTCAGATTGTTCCCGAACGTTTATTAAAAGCAGGAGTTATATCCGGCAAACCGCGTGTATCCGAATGTTGGACAGCCGGCAATGACGATGCAGCAGATGATTGGAGCCGTATGTATTCTTATATACCGGCAACTACCCCACTGACCGAAGTAGCATTGCAATTCGACGTTTATGTGCCCGAAGCATGGAGCGGCACAGGACATCTGCAAATAAGCTTATTCAACAACTTCAATTTCGGAGGTATAGGTTCCGACGATGATGGTGCTTCCAATCAAGTGGCATTCTATGTTCCCTGGATTCAGGAAGGTGCTATCGTTCCATTCTCAACCACAGGTTGGCAAACTGTAACTATTCCGTTTAGCCAGTTCAACAAATACGCCACCATGATAGAAGATAAAGAAAGCCCGGTATTCCAAAATGTGGTAGAAGACCGCAATGCCGCCACTTACAGAAACTTCGGTATGGGATTTGTCAATACAGACTTTACTTACCAAGATGTAAGCATCACATCCACAGCTTTCTCAAGCCGTATCTATCTGGACAACTGGCGTGTAGTACCTTACAAGACTGTCACAATCTCCGATTATCCTGAAGATGAAGAAACTACGGAATAAACTCAGTAGAAACCCATTAAACATTAAGAATTATGAAACTAAATAGAATTATTCTTCCACTGATGGCTTGCGCACTGACATGGAGTAGTTGCGATGACCAGATAATGGAATGGAAAAACTCCGACGGAAGTATCACAGCCTCCGACATTCCCCTTGCATTAAAGGAAAAGATAGCAAATTATGACTACATAAAATCGTATGTGGCACAATATGCTCCTAACATGAATGTAGGACTTGGCTTAGGAGCCGACCTATACATCAACGATGCGGCATACAGAACCATAGCCGATGCTAACTTCCAGATGTTTACAACCGGAAACGCCATGAAACATTCGGCTGTAGTGAAAGCGAACGGTGAATTGAATTTCACAACAATCGACGCATTCCTGAACCTGGTTCCGGCCGACATCCAGATATATGGGCATAACTTCCTCTGGCATACTCAGCAAAAACAGACATACTTGAAATCACTGATCGCACCGGAAGTTGTCGTTGAGGTAGGTGATGATGATGTATGCGAGAATATTGTCAGCAACTACGGATTTGAAGGAGGCAATGCAAATGGATGGACAGGGTTATGGGGCAAATACAACTATGCCGTAGAGCAGCCGGGCCATGACAGTGACTACGCCATTCGCTTCACCATGACCAGCGAATCAAATGCGAACTATGACTGCCAGCTGTTCTGGCCTACCGGAATGCTCGAAATAGGAGTAACGTACGCTTACTCATTCTGGGTGAAATCGGATCAGAACATAGCCGTTCAGTTCATAGGCCAGAACTCTTCTTATGGGGGCATCTACAAAGATACATTTACGGCACCTTCCGAGTGGATTCGCTGCACAGGCGAATTTACCTATGCAGAGAGTGACACTAAGGACATCGAGCGTGTGGGCATCCAATTCGGCGGAACACCGGGAAGCACGGTATGGGTGGATGATGACTTCAAGTTCGGAAAGAAGATAGAGGAAAAGATGATCAATATCATAGACGACGGAAAGTTTGAAGACGGAACTCTCGGCTCATGGTCCGGTTGGGGTAATGGCTCTACCCGTACTATCTCAGAAAAGGGACAAGGTTACAACAGCGATTACTGCATGGTGATGGTCAATCCTTCCGATGGAGATTCCTGGAGTGCTCAGACCGCTCACTCATTCCCAGAGACATTAACCGTTGGAAAGACCTACATGTACTCTGCTATGGTAAAGGCAACCGTCATCAATCCGGACTTCACACTCCAGGTACAAGACGCCAATGGTGGTAACGGTGAAGGATACGTAAGTGCTGCAACAGTCGTTGATCAGTGGATACCTATTGAAGGCGAATTTGTTTGTAAGAATGAAGGTATAACTCGCCTCTGCATCAACTACGGAAAAGTTGCCGGAACTTACTACATTGACAATTTCAAATTCGGTGAAAAGAAAGAAACTGCAACAGCCCAGACTTTACGTGCATCAACCCGCGCCGGTGGCATAAGTTACAAACTGAAGACTCCTGAAGAGAAAAAAGCCGCTTTACTGGGTGCAATGGAAGCATGGATTAAAGGTATGCTGCAACATCAGGGAATGGAACGCGTAAAAGAATGGGATGTCATCAACGAACCTATTGCGGACAACAATCAATGGCGTGGCATAGACGGTAACTTCATGAGTAATGGTGATGACGCGCCGGACACTGCACCGGTAGAAGACGAAGAAAACGGTCTGAACCTGAACTGGGCAAACGATCACTTCTATTGGGGATACTACATCGGTAAGGAATATGCCGTGAAAGCATTTGAATATGCACGCAAGTATGCAGCTGCCGACGTTAAGCTCTATGTTAATGATTACAATCTGGAGACAAACCCAAGTAAGCTTGCAGCTTTGATAGACTTCGTAAATTACATCGAAGACAATGGACAAACCGTTGACGGTATAGGAACCCAGATGCACGTGACTGCTTCCAGTATCACAAGAGAACAAATAGATGCCATGTTCAAGACAATGGCTGCCACCGGAAAACTGGTTCGCGTAACAGAATTGGATGTAGCATTAGGAACATCCAGCCCCTCTGCCGAACAACTGGCAACTCAGGCCAACGTTTATCAGATGATCTTTGAATCATACAAAGCAAACGTTCCTGAATCTCAGCAGTCAGGTATTACCATCTGGACGCTGAGCGATAATGCCGCAGAACATGAATATTGGCTGTCAGGCGATGCACCGAACCTTTTCGACGCAAACTATGAACGCAAACATGCCTATAAAGGCGTATGCGATGGTATTGCCGGAAAAGATATCAGTGCAGATTTCAGCGGTGACGACTGGAAGAATGCGTATGAAACAGAAGGAGAAGAAACTCCGGCTGAATAAAGTGTGAAGACAGGAAATCCGGTAAGGCTCCGGCCTTACCGGATTCCATTCATCAAACCATTTACCAAACTATTCCCGAATACGGTAAAAACACCTATTTTACCCCCTGAAACAGGGAAATGTACGATAAACAAAAAATTATGTAACATCATTGAGGAATGATGTAACCGAAATGAAGTTTTCTGCAACACTGCGAAAAGCTTTCTAAATTATAGCTCACTATCTTTGTTGCAATGGAAAACATCTCAAATCAATACCAGAGACAAACGATGAAGAATTGGATTTTAATTTTAGTTTTGAGTGTAATGACAGTTGGGTATGTAAATGCTCAAAAGAGTACATTACAGAAACAAGGCACCGCTACTCAATTAGTAGTAGACGGCAAACCATTTCTTATTTTAGGCGGTGAATTAGGAAATTCATCGGCAGCATGCACAGAAGATATCGAACGTATCTTCCCGAAGCTGCAACGGATGGGACTGAATACAGTACTCGTTCCCGCATACTGGGATTTGATAGAACCGCAGGAAGGACAATTCGACTTCACCCTCACAGATAAAGTCATCCGTCAAGCCCGGCAGAACGATCTGAAAGTAATCTTTCTTTGGTTCGGTGCCTGGAAGAACTCCATGAGTTGCTACGCTCCCCTCTGGTTCAAAGAAAACTATAAGAAATACCCGCGTGCTTATACACAAAAAGGAAAACCACTCGAAATAGCCAGCGCATTCTCTGAAAATGTATTCCAAGCCGACAACCGCGCTTTTTCTCAATGGATGGAACACGTCGCAGCCATTGATAAAGAGGAAGGTACCGTCATCATGATACAGATAGAAAATGAGATAGGTATGCTGGAAGATGCGAGAGACTATTCTAAAGAGGCCAACGCACTGTTCAATGCACCGGTGCCCGCTGAATTAATGAGTTACTTGCAGAAAAATAAGAAAACGCTCCACCCCCAAATGCTTGAGAAATGGGAAAGCCAAGGTAGCAAGAAGCAAGGCACCTGGCAAGAAGTATTCGGAGCCGATATTTACACCGATGAATTATTTATGGCCTGGCACTACGCCCGCTATGTGGAAAGAATGGCACAAAGCGCCCGGTCCATCTACAATATTCCACTATACGTGAACGCTGCCATGAACAGCCGCAACCGGAAGCCGGGAGAATATCCTTCTGCCGGTCCGCTGGCACACCTTATTGATATATGGCATTGCGGAGCACCCAACATCGACCTTCTTGCTCCCGACCTGTACGACAATGGCTTTACAGACTGGGTAGCTAAATATAAATTACACAACAACCCGTTGTTTATCCCCGAAATCAAACTGACAGACAATAATGGAGTAAGAGCTTTCTATATCTTTGGTGAACATGATGCCATCGGTATCAGCCCGTTCTCCATCGAAGGAGGTTCCGACTCTCCCAACTCTCCGTTGGTGAAAAGCTATCGTACGCTGAAAGAGTTCATGCCTCTGCTCGCTAAGTATCAGGGTAAAGGCGCAATGAAAGGATTACTCTTCGATCAGGAAAATAAAGAACGTATCATTTATCAGGATGATCTGAAGATAACCTGTCGCCATTTCTTTACTCTTCCCTGGGATGCGCGTGCCACCGATGGCAGTGTATGGCCCGAAGGTGGAGGTGTATTATTAAGACTGGCACCCAATGAGTATATCGTAGCAGGTAGCGGTATCGTTATCGAGTTTGAGAAAGCTACAGAAAATCAAGCCAAAGTCCGGGCGTTGGGCGAAGACGGATTTGCCCAGGCAGGAGGAAAGGGTGATGGAGTGATAAGTGATAAGGTGATGTGGAAAGGGGCACGATGCGGCATCGGTTCCGTAGATGAAGTGAAGGTGAACAAGGACGGTACGCTCTCTTACATCCGCCGTCTGAATGGTGATCAAGACCATCAGGGACGCCATGTGCGCATCTCAGTGGGAGATTTCCAGATACTTCATGTGAAGTTGTATGAGTATAAGTAGGTAGTAGCTAAGTAGTGAATAAAAAGATAAATTAGATATGAATCAGGTTAGTTTTAATAAAGTTAGGTTGAGTCTGGCAGTGTTACTTTGCCTTTGCGCTACTTCCATGGTAAACGCAAAGGTAAAGTTACCTGCCTTGATTTCTGACGGAATGGTACTACAACGCGAACAACCCATTAAAGTATGGGGTACGGCAGATGCCGGAGAAAGCGTACAGGTAAAGTTCCTGAAGAACGCCACCCCTACAGGTGTAAAAGGTGGGAAACTAAAAGCTACTTACACAGCCACAGCAGATGAAAACGGCCAATGGTCCCTCACCCTGCCTGCCATGAAACCCGGCGGGCCTTACATCCTTCAAGTAAATGACATCGAACTGAAAGATATTCTGGTGGGAGATGTATGGCTATGCTCCGGTCAATCCAATATGGAACTGCCCGTCAGCCGGGTTACGGATATGTTCCGTGATGAAATCTCCGCTTACGAGAACACGAATATACGGCAACTGAAAGTACCCAATCTCTTCAACTTCCATGCACCGCAAACGGACTTGCCGGATTACGTTGCCTGGAAACCACTGACGCAGGAAAACGTCATGAACTTCTCCGCTCTGGGCTATTTCTTTGCCAAAGCCATGTATGAAAAGAACAACATACCCGTCGGACTGATAAACTCCAGTTGGGGCGGAACTCCCGTTGAGGCATGGATAAGCGAAGAAGGACTGAAAGAATTTCCGAAGTATATTAATGATAAACGGCAATATGAGGATGATGCTTATCTGAAAAGCATTAAACAGACAGAAGGTTTGAGCTTCTATCGCTGGAACACTTCCCTATACCGGGGAGATGCAGGACTGCACGAAGCAACACCTTGGTATGCCGCCAACTACAATGATAAAGACTGGAAGACCGTTGATCTATTCTCTACTGACTGGGGAACCAACGGTTTGAATCCGATAAACGGTTCGCACTGGTTTCGCAAGGAAGTGGAAGTACCGCAAGACTGGAACGGAAAAGAAGCGACCTTGCGTTTAGGTTGCATCGTAGATGCAGACTCCGTCTATGTGAACGGTACATTCGTAGGTACTGTTTCCTACCAGTATCCTCCACGCATCTATACCATTCCGGCAGGTGTGTTGAAAGCAGGAAAGAATACAGTAACCATACGCCTCATCAGCAATAACGGTTATCCGCACTTTGTAAAGGAGAAGCCTTATAAAATTGTTTGCGGAAATGAAGAAGTAAGCCTGCAAGGAGAATGGAAATACAGATTAGGTGCTTCCATGCCTCCGGCTCCGGGAATGATGTTCTTCTGTTACAAGCCGGTATGCCTGTACAATGCCATGATTGCTCCATTACAAAACTATGATATCCGTGGTGTACTCTGGTATCAGGGAGAGTCCAATGTAGACCGCCGCAATGAATACGCCGCACTACTGACAGCTATGATTGCTGATTGGCGTAGCACATTCGGCAACCCGGAATTACCTTTCTACATTGTAGAACTGGCAGACTTCCTGTCTCGAGATGACGTCAGCGGTCGGCAAGCCTGGGCTGAGATGCGCAAAGAACAGGCCAAAGTAGCTGAAACCAACCGGAACACCCGACTCATCCGCAACAGTGACCTGGGCGAATGGAACGATATACATCCATTGGATAAGAAAACCCTGGGACAACGCGCAGCAGAAAGTGCGCTGGAGAATAATAAATGACGGACAACCGGAAACGGATAACAGCAAACGAACAACTGATTACTGACTATTAATAACTGAATAATACAGCACTATGAACGCACTAAGTCAAAAAGTGTCTATGGCCGAGAAGATTGGCTATAGTTTAGGAGATTGCTCTGCGAACCTCGTGTTCCAGATGATGATGATTTATCAAACCAAGTTTTATACCGATGTCTTCGGTCTGGAAGGCGCCATTGCAGGAGCAGTGATGCTGATTGCCCGCATTGTGGACGCTTTTGTAGACCCTACCGTAGGTATATTGTCCGACCGGACACAAACCAAATGGGGCAAATACCGCCCATGGGTACTCTGGACCGCATTGCCGTTCATGGTGTTCTATGTGCTGGCATTCTACAATCCCGGCATCGAGGATAAAGGTTTGGTAGCGGTGTACGCTACAATCTCTTATACCTTGTTGATGACGCTTTACTCGTTCAACAATACACCGTACGCATCGTTGGGTGGTGTAATGTCAAGTGACATCAAGGAACGTACAAGCATTACGTCTATCCGTTTCGTTGCCGCTACCATTGCACAGTTTGTGGTACAGGGCTTGACGCTCCCGTTGGTAAGCAAGTTCGCAGGTGAAAGCGGTGATAAGGGGCACGGTTGGCTGTGCACTATTTCCTTATTCGCAGTCATCGGTTTCGTGTTCCTGGTTATTACTTTCTTCTCCAGTCGCGAACGTATCACACCGCCGGCAAATCAGAAAACTGATACCCGGAAAGACATCAAGGATGTATTCAAGAATATTCCCTGGCGGGCTATGTTCATCCTGACGCTCTTCCTTTTCACGACCCTTGCCATGTGGGGAAGCGCTATGAACTACTACTTTGAGAATTATGTAGATTCGGGCGCATTATTTGCCTTCCTCGATAAGCTGGGGTTGGTGGCTACACAGGCCAGTGATTCGGTAGGCTATACGATACTGAATGCTTTCGGTCTTATTGTCAGCAGTCCTGAAAAGGCTTATGAAGTGGGCTTCGGTGTGTTCAACATGCTGGGAGCAGTGGTACAGTTCTTCGGCGTTATCTTCCTGTCCGGTTTCCTGGCCAACCGTTTCGGAAAGAAATCGGTATTTATCGTTTGTTTGGCTCTGACGGCAGTGTTCACCGCCTTCTTCTATTTCCCGAATGAGACGGATGTAGAGACGATGTTCGTCCTGAACTTCCTCAAGAGTTTGGCATACGCTCCTACCGTTCCGTTGCTTTGGGCTATGATTGCTGACGTGGCAGATCATTCGGAATATGTCAATCACCGCCGTGCAACGGGTTTCGTGTTCGCAGGTGTGGTATTTGCACTGAAAGCCGGATTGGGTATTGGCGGCGCTATATTGGGTTTCCTACTCTCCGGTTTCGGTTATGTATCGGGCGCAGGGATCGCACAAAGCGAATCGGCTATTCATGGTATCGTGCTTTCATCCAGTATTATTCCGGCCGTTACGTTCTTCATCGGCGTCATAGCGCTGTACTTCTATCCTATTACAAAGAAGTATAATGAAGAGATGCA
>OKWE01001490.1_pt1 | contig 10178 bp, 10 predicted proteins | sample 1607051 | NCBI WGS metagenome assembly OKWE01 (sample SAMN04414079, study PRJEB24778) | human gut metagenome | material: faecal | host: Homo sapiens | reverse complement strand
CCTATCTCTTATCTGGAGATACAGCTACTGTCTGGTGTTTCAGGGGGCTACATCAGCGTAACTGATACGTTCTCCCCCACCCTCCCCCGAAAAAAGACACTATATTGATGTAAGACTTCCTGCTTAAGCTGCAGAGCAAGTGTATCATCTTGAATTTTCGAGTACACAGGTCGAAGGCGTATAACGCAATAATTACCCGACATACAGCACGTGACCAGCCGGAAACAATGGCATCAAATTCAGGATCAAGAATACATCTGTTATAAAAATGGGTTTCGGTTAACAAACATAAAATATAATGATTATCATTACCAACCATAAGACGCACTCTACGTTTCTTGTACAGGCGTTCATTGCTAGAGAAGTCTAATTATTTCTTAATCATCAAGCACCCACCCTTTCTTTTCCTTAGGAATACCAGACATCCATACTATCGACTTTTGAACTGATTTATAAAGACATATGACCATTAAATGAATATCATTTACATCAACACAACATGTTTTAATTATAAAAATTAAATAACTAGAGACACCATAAAAATGGAGAAAAATTGAATAATTGAAACATAATTTGTTTTAACTACCAATTTTAGTGGTGTATTGAGGTAATTTATTCTACTGAGACGGGCTGTACGTGATGAGACGCAAAAAATGGAAATTAAAACCTCATTCAGCATAAATAATAAATTAAGAAAAATAGTATAAGACGAAAATAAAATACGAAAAATCCGTATACTGTTTAGTTCACATACTCGCACTCTTTAGTTGACATAATGTATTATTGTTCTGTAACGTATAAAACAATGAGCAATAAAAGTAACAGGAATAGTTTTGTGCATTCCCTTTCGGGCATCTTACATCTGTAAATCTGAAGATTTCTTAAACACCTTAAAATTAACATGGCTTTTGCTTGCGCATATTGAACTGGAGTATCGAAAGGTCAATTTGACATAATTAGCATTGTAAAATTGGACATAGAGTTCTACGACAGCTTATGTAAGTCCATCCCAAGACTTTGTCCATGTGAAAGCCTTTAGATTATTCCCTGTTTTTTGTGAGCTTATGGAAAGGATATGCTAATGGAGAAAAACCTCACCGCCACTGTATATGAGATGAATACTAAACTCTCGGTTTCATCATCGATTTTTATTTTTTCTATATGTCACTTCGCAGTAGTAGGGCTAAGTGAAATGCTTGCCATCAAAATCCAAAAAAGAGTACCTACAGAAGTAAGCGAAGTAGATTTGAGCAATTTTCAGCCACACGTAACATCTGCAAGCAGGGTAATAGTTTACCTTCCGGATGAACCAAAACATATGCTATCAACCTTGAATATTTTTAGCCAATTCATAAAGCTAATTAACACTCCACTTCCAACACTCATTCTAAGCAACCATCGGCCAGAGTGGATTTATCATACTTTAACTTATCAAATACGTGAGGTTGATATTTTACCGTATCTATGCACTCTTCCGATAAAAACACCTGTAACTGAATTACTCATGCTGTTACAGACGGATATTTCGTCATTACTTCTGACCAGACATGTACAAGAGGTCAAAAAACGTATATCTGTAAGAACACAAGGTATGACAAAGCGAGAATTTGAAACAGTGCTATTAACTCTTCATGGTAAAAGTGTTATGGAGATCAGTCAATATACAGGAAGAAGTATTAAAACGCTCTACAGACAGATTGAAAAGGGCATGAGAAAACTTCAGGCGGAGTACCATTCACATCTATTAACGCTTTGATATGTTAAATAATGTAAGTTAGGTTATCAAAAAATATTGAGTCGCCACGGATAATCTAGACACTTCCGAGCCGTTGATAATACTGCTTTTCATATTCTGTCGGTGACATCTGATTGCTCGAACCATGCCGACGCTTACTGTTATAGAACATTTCGATGTAATCAAAAATATCGCTGCGGGCTTCTTCCCGCGTTCCGTAGATCTTTTTCTTTATCCGTTCGCGTTTCAGCAACTGGAAAAAGCTTTCTGCAACCGCATTATCGTGACAGTTACCGCGACGGCTCATGCTCCCCTCCAGGCCGTGTGATTTCAGGAACGACTGCCACTCATGGCTTGTGTACTGACTGCCCTGGTCCGAGTGAACCAGCACCTGTTTTTGGGGATTACGCTGCCATACAGCCATCAGCAGTGCGTTCAGGACAATGTCCTTTGTCATCCGGGATTGCATTGACCAGCCGATAATTTTGCGTGAGAACAGATCAACAACCACAGCAAGATACAGCCAGCCTTCGTGGGTCCTGATGTAGGTTATGTCCGTTACCCAACGCTTATCGGGAGCATCCGGATTGAACTGTCGCTGGAGCCTGTTGGGCGATACGATACTGGCCTCGCCTTTTCTTGCCCGCGGGCTCCGGTACCCGACCTGAGCCTTTATCCCGGCACGATTCATCAGTCGCCAGACTCTGTTCACTCCGCACTGTTGCCCGCTATCCCGCAAGTCCAGATGGATCTTGCGATAACCATAAACGCAACCGGATTCCAGCCAGAACTGTTTGATCTGTCCCGTCAGTCTCAGATCTACCTGGTGGCGCTGAGAATACGGTTGCTTAAACCAGGCGTAAAAGCCGCTGGGATGAACATTCAGCACCCTGCAGAGCAGACGAACAGGCCAGCAACGGGAGTTGTCACGAATAAAGGCGTACCTCAGTCGGACAGCTTCGCGAAGTACGCCGCGGCTTTTTTTAATATGTCCCGTTCGTCAGTAACCCGCTTCAACTCCTTCTGGAATCGGCGGATCTCGGCCTGAGCATCTGACTGTTCTTTATTAGTGGATGAGTCCGGACCGTACTTCTTTATCCAGGCGTAAAGGCTGTGGGTGGTGATATCGAGACGTGTTGCAACGCTGGAAACAGAATGACCGCGATCAATAACCGGTTTGACTGCTTCAATTTTAAACTCTTCAGGATAACGTTTACCGCTCATGGGCACCTCTCTTTAAGTCATCTTAAATGACTCCGAGGTGTCTGTTAAACCCGTGGCGATTCATATTTACACAAATTATGGTTGCTTAACAAACCACTATTTTAGTTATATGTAATATTAAATAACTTTCATCCCCCTTAAATCATAAGGTAAATCCTAGTGAATAACTCTCTATAACATTAGAGTTTCTGCTTTACAAATACACTCTTGCCTTGTTTGGCTAATCTATTACCCTCAGTATAAAAAAGTTAACGCAGTGTATTTACAATGATTTTTAAAGGACACACGATATAAGCTTTCCCATCCTTGGAAAATTTAGAGAAAGATACCATTTTCACACATATTGTCAATATTACTTGAAAAGTATATGTAATCGATTACCCAGCAACAAAAGAGTTTATCACCGTCCAAAAAACCCAGAGACTTTCCGGCATGCTCTCTGTCTGGCAAGCCACCATTCTGCCTATGAATGTGGCGTATCAAAGCTATGGTCGAGTTGATGCCCGTTCAGGATTGATTGATTACAGCTTAATGTTTAAGTACGCCCACATATTGCGAAACAAATATCACATAGTCGCAAGACACTCAGCATAAAATTCTAACCATAGCTTTAATATCTTCAGAGCTTTTGCATTACAAGACTCCTTTATATACCTGTCACACTATCTAAATTAAGTTCTAGCTCAGTATTTTTTTTATAACTGGTTAATAGGTTACTGTCACCGTCACTGTATCGCTGTAGTTTCCCGCAGGTAATGTGTTTTGTGATGCATTAACCGTGGCGGTGTAAGGAATACTCTGTGAGTCACCAGTACCGGTATTACTGTAGTTGTTGGTATTGCTCCAGATTGTGCCGCCAGACCGTGCAAGTTGGTATTGCAAATAATAGGTGGAGCCATTTAGGGAAGCCGACATCTGACGCCAGTCACCGCTAATTGCATTACTACTACTTAGATTTACTGTATAGCCCGCATTGCGAGTACAGCGGACACTAATGGAACTATTAACGCTTGAAAAATCACCTGGCAGAGCCGCTGTGCCAAAATTCACATCTGGTGCACTATCAATGTAACAGTAATTAGTAACAATAAGTGTCACAGTAACAGTACTGGTGGCTGTTCCAGTAGTATAAACACAAACCCCCAAAACACCCACGAAACAAATACTGTAGTTCCAGTTTAACGTAATAGTGTCAGTATAAGTTCCCGCAGGCAAATTACTCCCGGTAGAGGTGCGAATATAAATTGGTAAAGAACCATCACTGGCATTGAATAGCCCCAACAATCCAACCAGAAAAGTTTCTCTCCAGGTGATGGAGCTGCCAACATTATATGTGCTACTACAGGATGAACTAGAACAAATTGAATAAGGCAGGTAGGTGCCTGTACTCGAGCTGTAGAGCCTGGGTGTTGAACCTGATGCATTTGAGGTAGAAGCAATTGTTGCAGTGACTGTGTTAGTACTAGCCAGTGACAATAAGCTACCTGTACAGGTAAAACCGGAACCGGACGTTACAGTCTGCGCTGTACTTGCAACGGTAAAGGAGTTTATTGAACCGAAACTAGTGGTCGATGAACTGGCACTGCATGCAGCCTGAGCTCCAGGCATAAACAGCACACCAGACAGCACAAGCAGTAAATGACACAACATGATGAGACCTTTCATTGTGAAGCCTCCGTCAATGAGCGTAAATCAGCATCGCAGGTCAACGACTCGATTTGTATCGGGGTTACGGTACGGTCTGGGAGAGTAAATGACTGTCGGCACTGTCCCCCATTAATTAACTGCACCGATAGTGAGTTATCGCGAGGCAGATGAGTCAGGAAAACCAGACCATCATATCCTACAATACTGCTCTGCCCGCTATTAAGCTCGGTTACCACACTTCCAATCGGCAACGGTTTTCCGTGCTTGTCAACCAAATGGATGCTGGCACTTCTGACTGTTTTTACCGGGAAACTAACAAGAGCCCCACTACCTTCCCGAACCGCAATTTTTTTCTCCACAACCTCTGCATCTGCGTCAAGCGGCAGATTGAGAGTGTCAATTTCCACCTGAGCTGGGTAATAAGCGTTAGCCCACGGCACCAAAAGATACCCCTGACTGTCGGTTTTGCCCATTAACCGGTTTTCATAACGTACAGGTACATCGCTATAACCATCAGTGCTCACCACAACGAAACCATCGTTAACCTTGTTGGCAGCGAAGAGCACGTTATCCATATATACCAGGGAACCTTTCAGATCCCCCCAATAGTTTTCGTCACCACTATCACCGTAAACTCCGCCCTGCATAGTTGCGTACGAGGTCTTCCAGGTCATATCAGCCTGACGGTAGTGACTGCTACCAGTTGAATAGCCGAGGTTCCAGCCAATACCTCCATCGCTTGGTGCGTTTTTACTCAGTAAAAAACGTTCAGCATAATTACCGTTTGTATCTCGCTGCACCTGGGCACTGGCGGTAGAATCGGTACCGAATGGGATAATCAACTGCAACTGAGAACTGTAACCACTATCTCCAAGAGTTTTGTTCAAGGACAAATTCAGGCTACTGTTGCCCCATATCGGGCGACTGTAAGAGATATTAGCCAGACGGGTGCGACTGTTATCGTAGGACCGGATATCAAAATACCCAATACCCAACGTACCATTGCCGCTACCAAAGGGTGAGGTGCTGAAGGTAGCTTGATCCGAACGGTGACTCAGTTGTGCTGTTGTGCGAAATGTGGAGAGGTCCTGATAGCCATTTGTTCGCTGACTGTGCTGAATAGCAATACTAAACCAGTGTGAGTAGTAAGAATAACCTAAGGTATATCGTTGGCCTTGATTACCGTCCTGACTATAAGAATTACTAAACGTTCCCCAGCGACCAATGGCGATATCGCTACCCAGACCACCCAATGTCAGGCCATCACTTAGTTCACTGTGACCAGACAGAGTCAGATAGTTCGTCAGGCCATATCGGTAGATAAGGCTGGACGAACTATGTGCGTAATCTGAATTTCGGACTCCATAGTTAGAACGAAGTTGTCCAAGTGAAACATCAAAATCGCTGAGGCCCTCTCTCAACAGAATGTTGGATACATAAAAAGGGATACTCGTTACCACCTGACGCCCAAGTGCATCTGTGGTGACAACGGTGGCCTCACCGCTGCCATTTATATAAGGTACATTGGTCAGTGTATAGGGACCTGCATTGAGATTGCTACTACTGGCCTTATAACCGTTAATAAACAAATCGACACTGCTGGGCACTGCTGAGGTTCCGCTATATTGCAGTAATGGGTAAGTAACCAGGTCAGGACGTACACCAAAATTACGGCTGATACGTAATCCTCCCATACGCACTGAATTACTCCATGTCAAAGAGTCACTAACAAAATCCCCCAGTTGGTAACTGATCATTCTGTCTTCATCACTGTAACGCCAGAAAGTGTCGTAACGCAGATAGCCATCAGTAACGTCACTATCATTGCCAATGAAAGTCCGCCGCCAAGTACCGGTACTTGTCAGGTACCCGTAATTGCTGAACAACCGAGGTTCAAGCCAGACAGAAAGCGTTTGAGAACCAGCATATGATTTAAGGTAATATGCATCATAGTTAATAAGCATACCTGGTGTGCTGTCTGCCTGGACATGGCTGAACATACTGTCACTGGTGACATCCTGCACAGGCAGCCAATCCGTAGGCACAGTGAGTTTCAACTGCTGATGAGCTTCATCATACTCAGTTTGAACTTGAGGGAGCTCACTAACATCGATCAAACCACTGCGTTGTGTCCCAAGCCGAACATCATTACGCGTCAGCGCCCCAGCTTCCACTACGTAATGACCATTGCGGTATAACACTGGTATCACTTGTGTATCAACCCTACCATTAACCGACAATGTGAGATAATAAGTAAAGGATGATACAGATGCTACGCTGTGTGGTGCATCCGGCAGAGTATCGTATTCCTGCGCCCTCACCTGCCAGGTCACCAGCAGAACTAGCACAATAGTTTGTTTGCTCCAGTGACAGGATTTACTCATGCGCCCTCCTTAATCACCGGGATGATGCAATTGCAACCGGCAACGTGTTATCCGCCAGCTGCGCATACAACGTTTTTCCGACAGGCACTGTTCTTCCCGACGGTAAAGGCCATTTCATCTCCTGGCCAGGCAAGATGTAGCCCAACAAGCCAGAAGCAACGCTCAGTGCAGGTCTTGTATCCTGTGGTGTATCCCCCCAGAACACGTGAGTAAGTCGGGCGTGCACAATACCGCTGTTACGAACAACCAAAAAGCCATTTTCAGTATGCCAGCTCAGGATCGGCCGGGTTGCAGTCGCCGGATCACGCTCAGCCTTATCGCTACGAGGCTTAGTCCATATCCCGGGACCATCAATGAACAGAGGTAACAGATAACGCATCTGTAGTTTCAGACCCACTTCATTAGTCTTTTGCTCCTGCTCGGGGGATGGCAGTTCATCGATAATTATTCGGTAGGATTCTTCACGACCAGCAGCAACTGGACTAACGCGCATCAGACGGACTAATTGCCGTTTACCTGGTGCTATAGTTGCAAACGGTGGGCTGGCAACAGCACTGGTTTGGTCAGCGTATCGATCCTGCATCCCCTGCTGCCGCCAGGCCAGTACCCGGACCTGCAATGTCACACTACTGGTGCCGCGATTTTCCAGCCACAACGGAACACCACTCTGGTCAGCTTCGATAACAGGATACACAGGCCATACCAACACAGAGCTGGCACCCTGGCACAGGTTGCAGACAATAAGCAGCAACCCTGTAATATAACGCAGGAAAACAATCATTTTATTCATCTTCTTTTATCAGTAAGTTAGCGTCACGGTTACGGTATCAGTGTAGGTACCTGCCACAGGCATGCTGCTCGATGCGAACAGCCTAGCGTAGACCGTATAGGTCTGAGTTGTACCAGGAAAAGAAGGGATGTTGTAGGCCAGAGACCCAGTACCCCACACGGTTGTGTGAGATGCGTCCTGATAGAGCTGGTAGCCCAGCTTGGTATTTCCGGAGCTGTTTATCAGATACCGCTCCACGCTGCTACCACCGTTTACGCCGTAATCAAGTGCGATAGTTGCGGCCAGACCGGGAGTACACGTCACCACTATTGAGCCGGAACCCATACTGCTGGAGACATCCACATTATCTGAAATGGATGACATTGTACCGAAATCGATAGTGCCGAAATCAGTGACAGAATCCCCCATACTATCACCAAATACGCAGCCATTTTCTATAGTTGCGGAAACAGTAAAAGTGCTGGTTGTAGTACCTGCTTGAGATATGCTGCTGAAAATCAGCAGCATAATGAAGATACTTCGTAATATCATGTTCCCTCCCTGGAATCGGGTTGTTACGCGAGAGCGGCAGTCAGTTCAAACGTTTACCAGGACAAAGTGGCAACCACGGTATCGGTATACGTTCCGGCAGCTGGCGCTGTAGTACTTTGATCAGCTGGCAAAACTCGACCATAAATTGGTATATTTTGTGCCGTACCGTCAGCCGCTAGAGAAATTGAACCATTCAGAGCGATTTCTGAACTACGAGCACTATCTGAATACAAACGGTAAGGAATAAGTGTTGTTCCGCCGTCACTGGACATATTGCGCACAGAACCGTTGCCATACAGTCCACTGCCCAATGTCAGAGTCGGTGACAAACCGGAACTACACGTCACCGATACAGTATTTGAACCATCATTGCCGGTGACGGAACCGTCAATAACGTTGGTTAAGTCGGAGTAAGTACCGAAATCAAGAGTCCCCCACTGATTTGTCCCACCGGAGACACTTCCATTAGATACAGTACAACCTTCACCAATATTCAACGTGACGCCTATGTTCCCTGTAAGAGAACCTGCTGCTTGTACAGTCCCAGCAATGCTTAGCGCCAATAACCCACTCCATAAGGACACATGTAATTTTTTAGATAAAAGCATGGTAAACCTCCGAAGAAAATTAATAGCAGTCTTTTTTATCTAGGTAAGATGAATTTCATGACTTATAGAACCTTGCTTTTGGATAGTGAAACATGAAAAAGAACTAAAAAAACTTGAATCTACAATGAAATAAAGTCAACGCAACCATACAAACACATCAGCAGTGGCATTCCCTTACCATCTAAGAATTATAAAAACAAAAATCTATAACTAAGCACCTCCCACTCAAAATTCACATCAAAAATATTCATGACACGAGAAATACATTCAAGACATATCTGAACCCAGGTTCTTTCTTTATTTTTGAACTAACCATCACCTGAAAATCACTTAAGGAACCCTTAATGTAAATTAAGATTATTACATAGTATTAAAACACTCAAATTAGTTTTTCAAAAAAACACAAAAAGCCACACAAACCTAACATTGCTAGCCAAAAACTTCAACAAAAAAAGAAAAAACAAACCATAAACCTAAAAAAACAACTACAACAAAAAATTCCACTGTCAACTACAGATAATGGTGGTTGCAAGAATTTTCTTATTTATCAACAACCGCACTATTAAGAACTTTCGCATTTATTAACTGTAAAAACTTCCAAGAATTTTCTTACTTATTAACTCCTAACACTATATAATTTTTGCTGTTTTTTGTGAAGTTGATTGCAAAAAAATGAACAGGAAAAATAATATTGATAGTTTTATATATTAATATTAATAACTTAATAAACCATTTTTTAAAAAACAATTCGTATCAGATTACTGTGACAAAACACAAACAAATCTGTGTCATGTTTCCCCGATGCAAACAAGTCAAACAAAATTCACTCAGTTAGTACTCATGCACAAAGAGCTATTTTTCAGCATTTAATACGACAAATGCTTTTATGATTCGCCATACCGACTCCAAGTGAGCAATGTTCGTCCATAGATACAACAGCATCATATTGGTACCTTCTTAGAGCCGGGCACCCAACTCCCCCTCCCTGTCCTGTAGTTTGGACTCTTTGGGAGCATATGGTTCCATCATTATTTACATCTGAATTTAAGCGTCAAACAACAGAACACACGTGTACTGTGCCGAAAGATCTAACAAGGATTTTTGCACACAGCCGCAACAAGTGGTTATGGGCTGTAAAATCATATAACAGCTAACAGCCTGCCGACATCCCCCGTTGAGTGGCTGACAGACAACGGTTCAGCCTACCGTTCTCATCAGACGCGTCAGTTCGCCAGAATGGTAGGACTGGAGCCTAAACA
>OKWE01001477.1_pt1 | contig 10269 bp, 9 predicted proteins | sample 1607051 | NCBI WGS metagenome assembly OKWE01 (sample SAMN04414079, study PRJEB24778) | human gut metagenome | material: faecal | host: Homo sapiens | reverse complement strand
GGCCCGCCGAAGAATACCACCGCCGGGGCGAAGAGCTGGAGCGCTTCGCCGCCGCCGCCCACCCGCTGGGGGTGACGGTGGTGGAAGACCGGTACGACCCGCAGGAGTTCTACTCCGCTGTCGCGGGCCTCGAGAACGAGCCGGAGCGCGGCAGTCGCTGTACGGTCTGCTATCGGCTGCGGATGCGCCGTGCGGCCCAGTACGCCGCCGAGCACGGCTTCGACTGGTTCACCACCACCCTCTCCATCAGCCCCCACAAGGACGCCAAGCGCATCAATGCCATCGGGCAGGAGCTGGAGCAGGAGTTCGGCGTAAAGCATCTGCCCTCCGACTTCAAAAAGCAGAACGGCTATCTGCGCAGCTTGCAGCTCTCGGAGGAATACGGCCTCTACCGTCAGGATTACTGCGGCTGTGAGTTCAGCGCAAAGGCACGTGGCATCGGCACTACTGCGGGAGAATAAGTGATACAGTTCCAATTATTTGATTTATCTATGTATCTTTTTCGAAGTGTATCTACTTGATACACTTCGGCCTTCTGATACACTCCCAACTGTATCAAGCACCCCCGAACTGTATCAGCTGATACAGTTCGATTTTCAACTTATCAGCGTCAAAAAAGTGCAACTGTATCAGATAACCTCCCTTCGTAGAGAGCTGATACAGCTGCACTTCTTATTTTTATTCTTCCGGCAAACGTGCAACCAGAATTGCAAAGATGACCAGACCCACGCAGGGAACGATGTTGGTCATCATACCGGCGGCAAGACCGGCGCTTTCGGCCACGACGCCGATGACCCAGGGCATCAGGATCGCGCCGCTGGCCGCCACCGGCAGCATGATGCCCATGCTGGTCACGCTGGTCATACGGCCTGCGCTGGCCACAGCGGTGGGGTTCATGCCCGCCATCGCAAAGGCAAAGGCGAACAGCAGCGCGATGGCCGCGCCCTGACTGCGGGCCTGCACCAGCAGGATGTAGAAGATGGTGCAGCTCACGCCCATGACCACCATGGCCTTGCGGGGCCGCTTGAAGGGGAACACGAAGGCGATGAGCAGACGTGCCACGAGGGTCGCGCCCCACATAACGGTGACGGTATAGGCCGCCAGTGCGCCTGCGATGATGCCGCTGCCCTTGAAGTAGGTGACCATCCAGCCGGTGACGCTCTGCTCAGCGGCGTTCTGGCAGAAGAGCAGGCCGGTCAGCAGCCAGAAGCGGGTGGATCTGAGGAAGCTCCAATCGGTAACTTCCTTCTTGCCCGCGCCCCTGCCCGCAAAGGGAGTCCCCATATACACCAGCCAGAGCAGCAGACCCAGCACAGCCAGCACCAGCACGGCGAAGGAGCCGCTCACCCTGCCTGCCGCCGCGATGAAAAAGGGGCAGAGCAGTGCGCCGCAGGCATAGCAGCTGTGCATCAGGTTCATGCCCCGGGTGCGGTCAGCGGAGTTGTCGCTGACGAGGATGGTGCAGGTGTTGATGACACTGCCCTTGGCGATGCCCACGAGGAAGAAGCCCAGCGCCAGCACAGCCACCGCGCCGCTGAGGCCCATCATGGCGTAGCCCAGCGCATAGCCGATGGTCAGCAGCAGGATGCTGGGCTTCATGCCCAGCTTGCCGGGCAGCATGGCGATGAGAAAGCCTGCCAGCAGGTTGCCGATGCTCATGAGGGACAGCAGGGTCCCGGTCATGCCGTAGGCGAAGCCATACTGCTCCTGCAGTAAACTGACCACCACGCCGCTGGAAATGGCGCAGATGCCGCTGAAAAAGAAGGTGATGAAGCCCATGTTCCGCAGGCGGGTGCTCTTTTGTTCCATACGATTCCTCTTTCCGTTTTTCCTTTTCCGTCCGCGCCTTGCCGTAAGCGCGTTGTATCCTATCCCATTATAGCGCTTCGCGGGTTTTATGCAACTAGAGTTTCTGCAAAAGGCTCTCCCTTTGGGAGAGCTGGCAGGGAGGTCGAGAGATCAGACTTGGAAAAGCCAGCCCTAGAACAGCGAGGCACTCCATTTCGCGGTGAATTGAGCCTTCCTCGTCCAGCGTAGTCTTGACCGGCACGCCAGTGGCTCTCCCTTTGGGAGAGCTGGCGCGTGAGCGCCTGAGAGGGCAAGCCCGTCACGACAGAGCCGCTGCGCAGCGATAAGCATCCCCTTTGTCAGAGCGATACTATCGCTGTGCTTATTTTTTTTGTCAGCGCCCTTGCCCTCTCCGTCACCTGCGGTGACACCTCTCCCAAAGGGAGAGGCTTTGCGCCTCCCACACTACGCAAAAAGAGGGCCGGACAGCTGTCCGGCCCTCTTTGAGGTCAGCGCTTATTCAGCCTTGGCCTCCGGTGCTGCCGCAGGGGCGGCAGCCGGTGCGGCGGGCTTTGCTGCGGGAGCAGCAGGCTTCACCACGGGCTTCGGGGGATACGGATCGTCCTTCAGGGGGAAGAGGATGATCTTCTTCGGACACTTCTGGGCGCACATACCGCAGCCCTTGCACTTGTCGTAGTCCACGCGGGCCACGTTGTCAATGACATGGATCGCGTCGAACTTACAGGTGCGCTCACACATACCGCAGGCGATGCAGCTGGTGGTGCAGAGCTTGTTGGCGACAGCGCCCTTATCCTGATTGGAGCACATAACGACAGGCTTGCGCGGGCCGCCGGCGTCGATCATGATGACCTTCTTGGGGCAGATATTGGCGCAGGCACCACAGCCGGTACACTTGTCCTTGTCCACCTTGGCAACACCGTCCACGATGTGGATGGCGTCGAACTTACAGACCTTGGTGCAGTCGCCCAGACCGATGCAGGCGAAGGAGCAGGCCTTGGGGCCGCCGTACAGGGCAGCAGCAGCGGCGCAGGTCTGGATGCCCTTGTAGTCGTAAGCGGGCTTGCAGTGCTCGGAGCTGCCCTGGCACTGGACCACGGCCTTCTTCTCCACAGCGCTTGCCTCACCGCCCATGATCTTGGCGATGGCAGCAGCAGCCTTGGGGCCGCCGGGAGCGCACTTATCGCAAGGCACGCCGTCCATGACGACCGCCTTTGCGTAGTCGGCACAGCCTGCGTAGCCGCAGCCGCCGCAGTTTGCGCCGGCCAGACAGCTGGCAACTTCTTCGATACGGGGGTCTTCCTCAACTGCCATGAACTTGGCAGCGGCGACCAGAATGATTGCGCCGACAGCACCGACGATGGTGCAGAGGATAACAGCAGATGCGATATTCATAATCCTGTTCCTCCTTTACAGCGTCACGTTAAACAGATTCTCAACGATGCCGCCAAAGCCCATGAAGGACAGGCTGGTGATCGCTGCGGCCAGCAGGGTGATGGGCAGGCCCTTGAAGGGAGCCGGGGGATCACAGGCCTCCACGCGCTTGCGCACGCCGCTGAACATGACCATAGCCAGCATGAAGCCGACGCCTGCGCCGATGGCGCAGACCAGAGCCTCGATGTAGGCCGCGCCGAAGCTCAGAGCCTCGACGTCTGCGCCGTAGTCATCGACGACCAGAATGGTGACAGCCAGAACGCAGCAGTTGGTGGTGATCAGGGGCAGGTAGACGCCCAGAGAGTTGTACAGCGCAACGACATACTTCTTCAGGAAGATCTCGATGAACTGCACCAGAACTGCAATGACCAGAATGAACACGATGGTCTGCAGATAGCTCAGACCGGCGGGGTCCAGAACAAAGATCTGCAGCGGGAAGGTCACAGCCGTAGCCATGAACATGACGAAGATGACAGCGCCGGACATACCCACAGCGGAGTCAAGCTTCTTGGAAACGCCCAGGAACGGGCAGATGCCATAGAACTTCACCAGCACGTAGTTGTTGACAAGGATCATGCTGAAGAAGATAGCAGCGAGTTTGACGAGCATCTTATTAGCCCTCCTTCTTCAGATTGTCGATGTCGCAGCAGCTCTTGCGCTCGATGCGCGCATCCAGCTTGCCTTCCAGCCAGATACAGCCGGCCATCAGGACGCCGTAGCAGAAGAATGCGCCGGGAGCCTGAGTCATGATGCTGATGCGGGCGATGCTGTCGGGCAGGACCTGGAAGCCCAGCCAAGTGCCGCTGCCCAGCACCTCGCGGATGGTAGCCATCAGCACGACGGTGAGGGTGTAGCCGATGCCCATGCCGACGCCGTCCAGTGCAGAATCGACCACGTTGTTCTTGCAGGCGAACATCTCGGCACGGCCAAGGATGATGCAGTTGACGACGATCAGGGGCAGGAAGACGCCCAGTGCGGTGTACAGGCTGTCCATGTAGGCGTGCATGACCATCTGGACGATGGTGACGAAGCCTGCGATGATGACGATGTAGCAGGGCAGATGGACCTTTGCGGGGATCACGTTGCGCAGCAGCGAGATCAGGATGTTGGAGCAGACCAGCACGAAGGTGAAGGCTGCGCCCATGCCCAGTGCGCTGGAGACTGCCGTGGTAACTGCCAGGCAGGAGCAGGTGCCCAGGACCAGACGCAGAACGGGGTTCTCTTTGATGATGCCGTTGGTAAGGATGCTTACCTTGGACTTGTTTTCAGATGCCATTTCTTACCAACCTCCTTTATGCCAGCTCGTTGTAGCAGTTGACGCAGTCGTTGATGGCGGCGAACAGTGCCTTAGAGGAAATGGTCGCGCCGCTGTATGCGTCAAAACCGCCCTGACCGATGGCGATATTCTGAGTACCGTCCATGCCGTTGAACTGGGCAAGGAAGGTGTCGGTTGCGACATTGGAGCCGATGCCCTTGGTCTGAGTGGAAGCGTCCACCCAGATGCCGGTGACGGTGCCGTTGGTGTCAAAGCCCATGATGACAGACAGCACGCCGCCGTCGAAGCCCTTCTCCTCAGCCTTGATGGCGATGCTGCCATCTTCGGCCTTGACGACGCCGGTGACGTTCTCGGTGGTGTAGCCGGTCACTTCTTCCAGCGTCTTGGCGTCGGAAACGGTGGGCATGACGTCCACATAGGCTGCCAGGGTGGCGGCCTTCTGGTTTGCTTCGATGATAGGCGCAGTAAAGGAGTTGACCAGGGCCAGCAGGAAGCTGACCACCAGTGCGATGACGCTCAGCACGACTACCGGCTTTACCGTGCTTTCCCAAGTAGACTTATTCATTTGCCAGCAGCCTCCTTCTTAGCAGGTTTGACATAGCCATACGGCGTCTGGCGGGTCAAGTCATTGATGTACGGGACCCACAGGTTCATGAACAGCAGCGCGAAGGACACGCCCTCGGTGTAGCTGCCCCAGTAACGGATGGCGAAGGTGATGACGCCCAGAGCCACGCCGTAGACCAGCTTGCCCTTCAGGGTGAAGGGGCTGGTGACGTAGTCGGTGGCCATGAACACAGCGCCGAACAGCAGGCCGCCGCTCAGCACAGCCACCAGTGCAGCGTGGACGCTGTGGGTGGCGATGAGGTAGAACACGAACATGCTGCCAACGTAAGCGGCAGGGATGGCGATGCTGATGGTCTTGGTGACCACGAGGTAGATCAGGCCCAGCACGATGGCCAGAGCGCAGGTCTCGCCCAGAACGCCGCCGTGGACGCCCATGAAGAGGTCCAGCAGGCTCAGCTTGTTGGGGTCAGCCACAGCCAGAGGAGTCGCGGAGGACAGCTGATCGACCGCTGCATCCGGGAACACCCAGTTGTTCATCGCGCCGGCAAAGCTGACGAACAGCACGATACGGCCCACCAGAGCGGGATTCGCGAAGTTCATGCCGATGCCGCCGAACAGCTGCTTGACCACGATGATGGCCGCGAAGTCGCCGATGAGCAGCTCACCGATGGGCATGCCCACAGGCACGTTCATGGCGAGGATGATGCCGGTGACGACGGCGGACAGATCGCTGATGGGGTTTGCCCTCTTCATCAGCTTGCAGTACAGCCACTCGAAAGCCACGCAGGCCACGACGGACACTGCGGTGACCAGCAGAGCACGCAGACCAAAGATAATGGCAGAGGCCACGACGCACGGGGTCAGGGCCACGATCACGTTGGCCATCAGGCCGGCGGTCGTCTCCTCAGAGCGCAGGTGCGGGGAGGCCGAAACAATAAGCTTCGTATCCATTACTTATTGCCTCCTTTTTTGATTTCACCGAGATAGAATGCCTTGGCCAGACCCATCATCTGGGTGCAGGGACGCTTGGCCGGGCAGACGAAGGTGCAGGAGCCGCAGTTGAAGCAGTAGTCAACATGCAGCTTGCCCAGCTCCTGGACGTCGCGGGCAGCGTAAGCCTGGTTGACCTCCACGGGCTCCAGACCCATGGGGCAGTACTCGACGCAGCGGCCGCAGCGGATGCAGCTCGCATCATTCACACCGATCGTATCCATAATTTTCGTATCTTTAATGTCGTAACGGCACTTCTATAAAATAAAACGCCCGCCATGCATCCGGTCATCATCCGCCCCTCCGGCGCACTGTCCGCCAGCGAATACTCCGAAGCGGGCGCTCCTCAGGTCGAAATGCTCCTGCGCGGATAAAAAAATCCGGCGGCAAGGTTCTCCCCGCCGCCGGACCGTCAGTCATCAATGTTTCACGCCCTCCATTTCGGCAGGGTTGTGCCTGTATTTGAAAACCACGGCGAAAACCACGGCCACCACGAGCGCGTACCCTGCGAAGATGAACCAAGAATCGGGCCACCCGTATGCGTCCACGACGGCGCCCGCGGCATACGAGCCGAAGAAGGCGCCGAAACCGTTGGTCATAATCATAAAGACGCCCTGCGCCGAGGAGCGGATCTCGCGGCTGGTCTCCTTTTCGACGAAGAGCGAGCCGGAGATGTTGAAGAAGTCGAACGCCACGCCGTAGACGATCATCGAAAGCACGAGGAACGCCGCGCCCGATCCCGGATCGCCGATGCCGAAGAACCCGAAGCGCAGCACCCAGGCCAGCATCGAAATCAGCATCACTTTCTTAATGCCGAAACGCCGGAGGAAGAAAGGAATCAGCAGAATGCAGAGCGTTTCGGACATCTGCGACAGCGAGAGCAGGATCACCGAGTGCTTCACGATGGCCGAATCGGCATACTGCGGCATCGAGCCGAAATTCTGAATGTAGCTGTCGCCGAAGGCGTTGGTGATCTGCAAAGCGGCGCCCAGCAGCATCGAGAAGACGAAGAAAATGGCCATCCGCTTCTCCTTGAAGAGCGCGAAGGCCCGCAGGCCCAGCGTATCGACCCACGACTGCTTCTGCGCGCTGCGCTCGACGGGACACCCCGGCAGCGAGAACGAGTAGGCCGCCAGTACGAACGACAGCAGGGCCGAAACGTAGAGCTGCCACTCGGTGAGCTTGATCTGCACGCCCCCGATGTGCGTCAGGTCAACGAACCACATGGCGGCGATGAATCCCACGGTTCCCCATACGCGGATGGGCGGGAAATGCTTCACGGTATCGAGCCGGGCCAGATCGAGGGCATTGTAGGCCACGGAGTTCGACAGGGCGATGGTCGGCATGTAGAACATCACGCTCAGCAGCATGCAGCTGTACAGCGGGGCGTAAGCCGTCTGCGAGGCCGCGGCGATGAGAAACGCGCCGCTGATGAAATGGCAGATGCCCAGCAGTTTCTGCGCCGGAATCCAGCGATCGGCGATAATCCCCATCACGGCGGGCATGAACAGCGAGGCGATTCCCATCGTCGCGAAGAAGCTGCCGATCTGCAATCCCGAGAAGTCGAGTCCGCCTCCCAGGTAGGCGCCCAGCGAGATAAGCCACGAACCCCAGATCGCATACTGAAGGAAGTTCATGGCGATAAGCCGAAATTTAATTCCCATAATTTTCTGATTTTGTGTAAATTTTAAGTTTCAAGCGGTTTTTTCTGCGTAGATTGAAACAAATGTATGAAATTTTTTCCGGATTTTTCTTTGCATTTGCAAAATAAAGTTCTACTTTTGCATCACCAAAATCTATTGAGCTATGGTGTAACGGTAACACAACAGATTCTGGTCCTGTTATTCCAGGTTCGAATCCTGGTAGCTCAACGAAGCCCTGCATTCCCCGAATGCGGGGCTTTTCCGTCTCTTGCCGGCGCGCTTCTCCCCGTTCCGAACGGGCCGCAGAATCCGCGGTTCCCCTCCGGACATTCCTTTCAAACGAAAAGCCACGCCGAACGGTCCTATCCCCAAATCGAAACACGAAAAGCAGCAAAAATGTTAAAAAACGATTATTTTTTATGCATCCTATTTGCCCGATAACATTTTTTTAGTTACATTTGCTTTCGGGAATGAATCTTTTCGAAACTCATTTCCGATAAAAAAACGATCAAAATTAGAGCCGTGAATTTACTTTACCGCCGATTGTTCGATCACCACCGTCCGGTTACGGCACGAGCCTGCTCGCGCCGCAGGGGACTTGTAAATTTCCCCCCCCCCTCGCCGCGCCGAATACCCGGAGTTAAGTAAACCGTCACCGCCCGCGATTGACGCGTGCATATTGCCGTATATGGCAATATGCACGCGTTTTTCATTGTGTCCGACCGGCAGCCGACAACTTTTCACCCAACCATAAAACACGAAACTATGACCCTAAATCTACGAGAATCTCTGAACTTCATCCTGAAGCCGGCGCTGTTGCTGGCGGGGTGTCTCTGCATGGCGTGCAGCAGCGGAGACAAACATGTCGACGATCCCGACGGACCCGACAATCCGGGCGGCGGCGATGAATACGAGGACATACAGGTAGTGAACGGCAAAGTCCGTTTCTATCTCCGCGAGGCGGAAAATTCCGTCCGCAAGGCCATGGGAACCGGCGAACGGGCATGGAGCAAATCGCTCGTCTCGGTCAACGGAAAATCCTATGCCGTCGAAAGCGATGAAAACGGCCGCTACTACGTCGAGGCGAGCGCTTCGAGCTCCGGGACCTACAACGCCATCCTGACCAATTCAGGCTCCTCCGGCTGGTACGGCTCTTCGGCCTATGCCGACGTGAAACTGCCCTACTCGCAGTTCTGGGCCGCCACGGCGGCATCGCTGCAATCGTATCCCATGTACGGCTCCTACACCAAGGAGAACGGCAACAAGCTGGTGTTCGACGACGCCTTCGCCGTACTGGACCTGGCCCTGACCGGGTCGGCCAAAATCGCCTCGGTGAAGGTCGAGAACCTCGCAGAAAGCCCCCTGGCAGGCTATGCGAATTTCCTGCCCTCGCGCGGCTACCTCTCAATCACCGGCGGTGTCGGTTTCGCCGTGCTGAACTGCACCGACAACGGCAAATGCGTCTCGCTGGAGAGCGGCACGCCGAAACATTTCTACGTGATGCTGGCCCCGGGCGACTATCCGTCGGGCCTGAAAATCACCATTTCCGATTCGGAGCACCGCGCCATGGAGCACACGCTGACGACTGCGCAGCTGACGGCGGGGAAGGCCACGTCCGTAACGCTGAAATACGCCCCCGACGCCGACCTGGTGTTTTACGAGAGTTTCGACAATTTCGTCTGGGGCGGCAACATCATGGGCGGCCAGGAGTCGACGGGATACGCCCCGACGGCCGAAGCCGTCACCCCCGGTACGGGAACCGGACGCGACGGCTATGCGAACTCCTTCGAGAAGGTCGCCTACAACAACCCCGGCTCGGCGTTCATCCAGTCGAACACGTGGGACGAGATCAGCGGCAAAACGGTCGGCACGTCCCACCTGATGTCCGATTCGTACGTCGCGAGCCGCAATATCGCCGACTATACCTATATGTTCCGCTGCCAGGAATACCAGGGCTATCTGGCTTGCGGCACAGGTAACACAGGGCGGGGCATTTTCCAGACCGCAGCCCTGAAATCCATCGACGGCATACGTTCCGTGAAGGTTTCGTTCGATTTCTGCTACCAGTACGGATCGACGGATCTCCTGCTGTTCCAGGTGGTGAACGGCGGCATGATCGCGTCGGCCTCCGTCGACGGCAAGAGCATCGCCCTGACGGCCGACAATTCGGGCTACACGAGCGCCTCGGGGAGATACATCGTCGAAAAGAGCCACGTAACGCTCCCGTCGAGCGAAGCGGCCGTCAAGAAGTGGCACAACGTGGAGGTCGTCGTAAACAACGCGACCGACGGCACGATGCTCTACTGGGCGGGCAACGACACAAGCAGCGGCGTCCATGGCTTCTATCTCGACAACATCGAGGTGCGTTCGCTCGGAGAAGCGGAGCGGGGCGAGAACATTCTGCGCGTGCTCTACTGGAATATTCAAAACGGCATGTGGTCGGATCAGGCCAACGATTACGACAACTTCACGGCTTGGGTGAAGAAGTACGACCCCGACGTGTGCGTATGGTGCGAATCGGCGACCATCTACAAGGACAACACCAATGCAGGAGCG
>OKWE01001472.1_pt1 | contig 10306 bp, 10 predicted proteins | sample 1607051 | NCBI WGS metagenome assembly OKWE01 (sample SAMN04414079, study PRJEB24778) | human gut metagenome | material: faecal | host: Homo sapiens | reverse complement strand
AAGTCATTGGTGCTTTTATCGAAAAATACATGTTCTACTAATTGGAGGCATCACCGAGTCAGGAAATGGTGGGAACACGATGGTTTTACCACCGTTAATAAATACACGTCCGTGAACATGCGCGTGAATAGCTCTTGCAAGAACGACGCTTTCCACATCCCGTCCCAGGGAGACATAATCTGCAGCGCTCTAGGCGTGAGTAATACGGACAATGTCCTGCTCGATGATTGGGCCTTCATCCAGGTCGGCGGTGACATAATGCGATGTTGCACCAATCAGCTTTACGCCCCGGCGAAAAGCCTGATGATAGGGATTACCGCCCTTAAAAGAGGGAAGGAAAGAGTGGTGAATGTTAATAATGCGGCCTGACATCTGCTGGCACATTTCATCTGACAGAATTTGCATATAGCGCGCAAGCACAATCAAGTCTGCGTCTGTGAGTTTTTAAAACATTTTTCCAGATTCCTAACCATGAACAATTCTATCTGTTGATTGGCTGAAAAACAGGCTGCGCAGCTTTTGCTGACTTACTGCCGATAACGCGACAGAACCAAGTGTAGCGGTATTAGGAACAGTTATTTAGTACTGATATTGTTAAAAGGATGAGCTTTTGATTTTTTTTGCAGGATCCATCATATATGTGGTTATAGTGTTATTCTGATCTACTTCTACTATTCTAAATCCATGATAATCAGTTCCCCAACTTCCGCCAAAGTGGCCATCAAAGACAAATGGAATATCATTTTTTATTAACACTTCGTCATGGTCATGGTCGTGACCATTGAATACAGCTTTAACATTTTTGTATTTTGATAGTAGAGAAAGGAGTTGATCGCATTCAACAGCAAAGTGAGTTTGAGCTACAGGATTAATATGCATAAATATAAATACATTTTCTTTTGCTTTGTGCTCTTTTAGTTTGTTAGCTAGCCAAGAGAGATCGGGGCAAAGATACGTGCCAGCTAAATCTGACGTAGACATGATTAAAAAGGCATTTCTATCAATCGTGAAATCAAAATCCATAGGATAGCCCCATATATTCACCCATTCTTCTGGAGTGGCGGGGTCATGATTTCCTTTACTTACAAAATATTTCATTGAAAGCAAATCTAGCTGTTTTTTTGAAGGTTGAAAGTATTTTTTATCATCATGCACAATATCGCCATTAATGACGCAAAAATCGACGTTATTGTTTTTGCTAAATTCATTAACCGCACTAACAAAAACGCTGTAGTTTTTCTTATAATCAGTGATTTTTTCACCATAATGACCATCTGATGCGATAGCAAATCGAATTTTTTTATCGCTGTTAGCTTTGTTGGTGCCACCAAAAAAATCGCAACCAGATAAAGCGACCCCTGCTGATAGAATTAAAAAATCACGCCTATTCATATAGTTAGCCTCCATACTCAATTAGCAAAAATTGCGGTTCTTGTAGCAAACATAAGCGTTTCGATAATAGCTGAGAATCACATCTTGCAGGGCATGACAACTCTTTGGGTTAGATTTAATATTGATTCAATTTCAGAAATCTTGTTTTTAATATTGATAGGGGTTGGGATGTTATTGATTGATATAATACAGATATTACCTTTTGCAATAATCATATTAATTTCGGAAATCTTAATGATTATTTCATCTTCATTACAGTTTGTTAACTTTATATAATTAATATTATTTACATCTATACATTTCATTTCATGTACCTATAAAAATATTATGAAAAAATGATCATTCCAATATTTATTTTTATAGCTAGATAATTTTCAAAAATACTACATCAATAGCTCTAAGAATAATCCTAAGTAGTTTTATTTGCAATGCCCAATAAAAAATTATTTGTTAAGGGGAAAAAGGTAGCATTAGGCTGTGTCCCGTAATCACCTGAGCTATAGTAACTGTCTGTTTCCACAACATATTGAACTATGGCTCGCTACGACCTTCCCGATGAAGCATGGACTCTCATCCAACCCTTTCTGCCAACAGAGTCTGCATCTCCACGCGCCGGGCGTCCGTGGGCGGAGCATCGTATGATCATCAACGGCATGTTCTGGGTGCTGTGTTCAGGTGCACCATGGCGCGATTTACCTGAACGGTACGGCCCATGGAAGACCGTTTATAACCGCTTTAACCGATGGCCGAAATCGGGTATGATTGACATTATTTTCAACAGGTTACTTTCATCTCTGGATGCACATGGCTTCGTGGGCTGGTCGGCCACTGCGCTGGATGGCAGCAATATCCGGGCGCTGAAATGTGCTGCCGGTGCGCAAAAAATCACCGGAGATAATGGGCTGGGTCGCTCTCGCGGTGGTTTTGGCACCAAAATCCATCTGGCGACAGACGGAAGGGGTCTGCCGTTAAACATCGTACTGGGTCCCGGTCAGGCTCACGAAAGTCAGTTTGCACAACGTCTTCTGTAAGCGTACAGCGAGGCTTGCAACTACCCACATCTTTCAGCGGCTAATTCCCATACCGTGTGTATTATGGGTTAAGTGATAAAAAGAGTATGGAAAGTTTGCTGGTTGCATCATCAACATAGACCAGCGCGGTGCAGGCCGGGCCACGGCCTTCAAACCAGTCGTGATCACAGCCATCTATTTGTATCAGCTCCAAGTACCAAAAAGATCCCGGATCGCTGGAGGCCCTGTGCCGCTTGGCTTGGAAGGTGATCGGTGTCTATTGTATGCTACGAAATGTCTACTGTAATCTACAAACAGTCTACTGAATGCTATATATTGTCTATTGTGCGCTATAAAAGTGTCTACTGTATGCTATATTTTTGATGGTTATTCAAAACTTAGGGCTTAAGGGAAATGTCTTACAAAATCAATGAGTCATACCTAAATGTAGAAGAAATAAATCAGACTACTGGTGAAGTTATCACACTTTCTTCCACATCGGAGACCAGTGTACAGACAGTTCCTCTGATGCGTTTGGGGGTCTTTGTTCCAACATTAAAATCGACGAACAAAGCGATCGCTAAGAAAAGCAATGTCGGATCAAACATCAACGCGTCAGACGATCTTAGGCATCTGGAGCTAGCCAAATCTGAAGGGTTTGAAAGGATTACCATTTCAGGTCCAAGGCTAGACATGGATACGGATTTCAAGGTTTGGACAGGAATCATATCGGTACTGACCGATAATGAACTCGAGTCTAACGAGGATGGGACTATCTCGATCCGATTTACTGAGTTTGCTATGCGATGTGGTTTTTCTCGTGGACGTCTGAAGGCTGAATTTCGGGAAAAAATCAAAGATTCGCTCAGGAAACTGATGTCTAATGTTGTTGAATTCTCCAAGGACAGAGGCACAAACATTGAAGTCACTAAATTTGTTCAGCTCATTGGTGAGTCAACCGTGGACATTGGTAATGACAAAGTTATCCTCACTCCGTCGAAAACGCTTAAGGATCTGTATGTTGGTGAATACAAGATCCTACTTAAGCTGAGAGCCCTTAAAGCCCTTGCAAGGAAAGAGTCAGCCCAGGCCCTTTATACGTTCATTGAGGCTCTGCCACCTAATCCGATCCCTGTCAGCATTGAGAGGTTCAGGAAGCGTTTGTCCCTCACTTCCAGACCTGCTCTTCAGAATTCAACGGTAAGAAAAGCACTTAAGCAACTGGAGGACATTGGATACCTTGAATACCAGGAGCTTAAGGAAGGCAACAAGATAGCGTTTCAAATCATCAAGAGAAATCCCTCCCTGAAGTAGAAAGTCCTCCTACAATCGCTCTGAGGGGGCTTAGGGGCCTCCTCAGTAGAACTCGGGGACTGTTCTCTACAATATGCGATCGGATTGTGCGTTAAACACGCCAAAAGTAACGCTGCCATCTCCTAACACCTTCCAATTTCAGTGAATGTTTTTGAAACCGTAGCGGCTCAGCTGAAAATGCCGGTGAATTTCACATCAGGTTCCTAAGAAGGAAAGTAACTTTTCTTTTTTTGCCATGACGCATGATCTTGTCTTCTGTTGCCTGTTTTGTAAATTCGTCAGGTAGATAGTCTACTGTACGCGACATGCGAACCACGATTAGCCCTACGGAATACAAATGTCTACTGTATGCGATATCTGAATGCTGTTGGTAAAAGCAGGTGGCCGTTAAGGACAGATGTCTATTGTACGCTACAAGCATCTCAATCTGGGGTGTGCTGCCGGATGACGATCTACTGTATGCGGCACCCGGTTGAATGTTCGATCAGGTCCGCATTTATCGGTGGTGTATTTCATATGTCTACTGTGTGCGGCCATTCACGCTATAGGGTATGAGCTGGTGGATAATGGCCTATCGTATTTCAATACTGCCATGGCTACAGAACTGGGGCATTTTAATGATTGCGATCGCATACTGTAGACAACATGCGTTATGCGTCACAACCGGACACCGGTATACGTTTGCTGTGCTGGTCTGAACGGACGGTAATCATTGGTTTGTTGACGATCATAAAGTCGAAGCGGTGAAGTCGGGACGTTCAGCTGCTGTGTTTGAGATAGGGCGGCAGTTAGTGGACGGAGCTTAAGAATTATGCTCGAACTGCTTGCTGAAGACGTTTACGTCACGATGATCCCTGTTAAGCCTGTGGCTAAGAATCTATGTCTACTGTATGCGACAATCACCGCATATCGGTTATGCCCAAATAGGGGACGGTCTATTGTATGCGATATCGGGCTATGGCTGATCAGAGCTGGAGGCTACCTATTCGTGTCTACTGTATGCGACGGCCAACTCAAGTGGATATGCGCTAGTGGGAGAACGGTCTACTGTATTCGACGTGCCGTTAAATGGCCGATCCTCGCCGGTTATGCAGGTTATGAACAACTGGTGTCTACTGTATACGCCAAGCCACGCACCGGTAGGTGCTGACAGGCAATGGTCTACTGTATTCGACGCCCGGTTAAATGGCCGAGAATCACTGGTTCTGCCAGGTATGAACAACGGGTGTCTACTGGATGCGACAAGCGAGACACCGGACCGATGTTGAAGGCAATGGTCTACTGTATGCGACGTGCGCTGAAATAGCCGATCCTTGCCGGTTATGCAGGTTACGAACAACTCTGGTGTCTACTGCATACGCCAACCCACGCACCGGTACGTGCTGACAGGCAATAGTCTATTGTATTCGATGCCCGGTTAAATGGCCGGGCATCGCCGGTTCTGCCGGACAGGAACAACGGGTGTCTACTGTAGGCGACAACCCACGTACCGGATAGGTTCTGAAAGGTAATGGTCTACTGTATGCGACGTGCGGTTGAATGGCCAGGCATAGCCGGTTATGCCTGGCAGGAACAACGGGTGTCTACTGTACGCGACAACCCACAAACCGGGTAGGTGCTGAAGGCAATGGTCTACTGTATGCGATGTCCGGTTAAATGGCCGGGCATCGCCGGTTCTGCCGGGCAGGAACAACGGGTGTCTACTGTACGCGACAACCCACACACCGGGTAGGTGCTGAAGGCAATGGTCTACTGTATGCGATGTCCGGTTAAAAGGCCGGGCATCGCCGGTTATGCCAGGCAGGAACAACGGGTGTCTACTGGATGCGACAACCCACACACCGGGTAGGTTCTGAAAGTCAATGGTCTACTGTATGCGATGTCCGGTTAAATGGCCGGGCATCACCGGTTCTGTCGGGTGGGAACTACTGGTGTCTATTGTATGCGACAACTAACGCACCGGTTAGGTGCTGTCAGGCAATGGGTTACTGTATTTGATGCCCGATTAAATCGCGGATCAGTGCCGGTTTTCCGTGGTGGAAAGAATTTACTGTCTACTGTATGCGACAACCAGTGAGACCTGGCAGAGATGGTAACGGTCTACTGTATCCGACGCTCTGCCTGGTAGCCGGGAAGCGCCAGATATGCTGTAAACCCACGTTTAATGTCTACTGTGTGCGACCCCAACATATTTGGCGAAGGTCTACTGTATTCGAGTTTTTGTTCAGGGGCCGGATAATACCGGTCGTACTGGTGGCCGACATAATGTGTCTACTGTGTGCGACAACCAGGGAGGCCTCGAGGGTAAAGGTCTACTGCATGCTACAACTATCATACTGGCCATTGGCTGGTATGTGCGGCTGTGGTGAGGTTATTCGTAAATGTAAGCTTTTTAAGGAAAGCTGGTGGAGGAAATCACTATGTGGGGTTTGAGGGCCAATGGAACGGAAACGTACGCTAACAATGTAATGCATTGTTACTATTGATATTTATTTTCCCTCTCTCACTTTGCAAATACTGCTTCCTTTTTTATTTTCGTCTTCACAGTATTTACGCACCCTAACTGTCTTTCATTTGCAATATTTACGAAATTTTTCTGTAACAATCGATGGTTAAAATTTACTGTCGGATTAAAATCATTAAAAGGATTTGGTTTATTTGTATGCGGACAGGTGAAATTTCGATTCAAAGAATACCGGTGTCTTATTCACTTGAACACACCATGTCTCACAGCCTTGAACGATATGTAGAACAAAAACTTCCTACCGATTTACTGGAACATGTTGCAGCTAATCGCATCCCGATCGTAGTTGAAAACCATGAAGGCAGTGGCTTTTTGCCAAATCAGATTGATTTTAGTTACCGGCAAACATCCAGGGTGGTTAACAGTTTCAGACCCACCTGGCACACTCATGTTGACGCCGAACAACAGGAATCCGTCATACTTCGTATTCCTTCAGGTTATGACTATATTCGTCATTTTTCATCACTTGTATTGCATTACCTTAAAGCCCGAATATCGAGTCCGCAGGAGCTTATTACTATTAAGTATGAACTGCTTAACGATCGCCGTTATCCAGCCATGACCGGACTTAATACTCTCGACATTGTGCCGGGTAGCCAGATTATTATTGGCTGTTGTGACTTGCTGATTTCTGAAATGGCTGACCAAATCCTTTCATTTGAGGAAAACGATTTTTATACCTGCTGGAAAGCCAAGGATAATGTAGTATTTCTCGGCTGTAAGTTCAGCTTCTGGGGTAGGCTTTCCGGCAGCATCGTCCGTTTTATCTGTGAGCATTTTCAGCCAGCTGAAATCATCTACTTCGGCAAACTGGGGACACTGACTGCGCCTTCCGACATCTACGAGAAAATTTTCACACCTTCGCAGTTCCTGATGTACAACTGCCTGACAAAACTCGGGCCGACCATCACGTTAAAAAACAGTATGGCGCAGTTTAATGACAACGGTCTGGTTGGTGTTCATGCTTCAGTTCCTACGATCATGGAAGAAACATTTATGCAGCGTCAGTACCTTGAACGGAGCGGTGTGGAGTCAATTGACAATGAAATTGCCTTCATTGCCCGTGAGATCCATCGCTTTAACGCCCGGACTTCCTCACAGGTTAAGTATTCTCCGATTCACTATGCCACTGATTACCTGAGAGGCCTTCACGACTGGTCCCTGCAGGTACACCACGATCTGGCACGAGGACGCTCTCCCTCATCCCTGCATAAGAAAAACATCATCATCAGCAAAGTTGCTGATATCATAAAAAACTACCTGTGGTGATCCATGTATTATCAGCTTCTTTCCATTTTTCTGAATGCACTCTCTGTGTTACTGGCTAAAGTCAGCTTCAGCCGGGTCAGTGAAAATGCTTTTCTTATTATTTATTCCCTGACATTTATTGCTCTGGCGTTAATGCATGCCCGCCTGAGCGAGATGGCCCGGTATCTCTGTTCGCGCAATGGTATGGCATCGGTTATCTTCAATACGCTTGGTACCTGGTGTTTCTACAAGGGACTTGAACAACTGACACCGGGAACGCACTCCTTCATTGCACGTAGCTACATTATTTTCGGCACACTGATATCAGTGCTGTGGTTTCGCGAAAAACTGACAATAACAAAACTGTTGGTGCTGCTGGCCTGCATTTCTGGGGTGGCTCTTTCTTCTCTGCCTGACTCCACAGGTAATGTTACATTCGAAGCAGTGATGTTTACTCTGCTTTCTTCACTGTTTTTTGCACTTAATTACGCCGTATTGAAAAAGAAAACCGCTGATGTCCATCCCTGTGCGCCTCTGGGAATCAACGGTTTTTTTCTGCTGATACTGGTCAGTTGTTTTGCCGGTCATCAAGGGGAATGGTACTTCAGTGATATTGCGGTTCAGGGCGTCGTTTACAGCGTATTGAGTGCCGCGTTCATCTTTTACTCGATGTTTTCCTACATAAAATCAGCGGGAAGCATTGATTTTCATGTTGCCACAGCGCTACGTGCGCTGTCACCGGTGGTCGTCACGCTGATATCACTGCCCTTTTTCGGCTATGCAGGCGGTCAACTCCAGCTGGCCGGTGAGATACTCGTCATCATTTCAATTATTGCGATGGGAATGACACAAACAATAACCAGGAGAATCAGTTAAATGATAATTGAACGCGAACGTCCCTATCTGGCGATTTACTGCATCGTCCGCGATGGCAGTCATGTGCTTATGCTCAGGCGGGCAAACACCGGCTATGCTGATGGCAAATGGTCATTCCCTGCCGGGCACGTTGATGAAGGTGAGTCTCTGACCGCAGCGGCCAGTCGCGAGTTAAAAGAGGAAACGGGCCTGAACGTCCCGGAAACGGACTGGGTATTTCACTCCATGATGCATCGCAAAACCGCAGATCGCCGGGTCATCGACGTGTTTATGGAAGCTGTCAGCTGGCAGGGACACCCCGTCAATACCGAACCACATAAATGCAGCGCACTAAAATTCATCTCTCCGGCGGATCGTGACATCGACCTGATTGATTATATCACTCCGGTATTTCTTCCTCTGGGAGGTGATACAACAGAGTCTTATCTTGAATGGGGCTGGAGCAACCAGAATGATTAAGTCTACAGGCCCCAAATTCATCACTGAACAGACAGCAGAGGCACACAGGAACAGTCTGCTGGCATACCGCGACTATTCGGGTACTGCCGCCGTGGTACGAGACTATGAGAAAGCGCTGGAAACTTATTTTCAGGTCAATCACGTTATTGCCGTCTCCTCAGGTACTGCGGCTATTCATGCAGGATTAGTAGCTCTGGGCGTCTGTAAAGGTTGTCGTGTCGCAGTACCGGCAATCTGCGCTGTGATGACGGTGCTGCCAGTCATTCAGCTTGGCGCAATACCCGTAGTTATTGATTCTGATGGAGATACCTTCTGCATGGATCCAGAGCAGCTGGAATGTGAACTGGAAAAAGGTCTGAAGGTGGTCATCGCCTGTGGAATGTGGGGGAATCCCGGTACGTCAAAAGCCATGCTGTCACTGTCTGAACGGTATAACGTTCCTGTTCTGGAAGATGCAGCACAGTCTTTTGGTGCATCAACGCCCAGTGGAAGGGAAGGGTTAAAAGGTCGTATTGGTTGCTTCAGTACCCATGAGTACAAACTGCTTTCAACAGGGGAAGGCGGTTTTATTACCACCAATGATGCTGATATTGCCGAACGCCTTCGCGCATTTATTCGGCTCGGCTTTGACGGTAAGGGGTACGGTAATCAGCCTGGTGTGAATTATAAACTTTCTGGCTTCCAAGCTATCGCTGGTATGAATGCCCTCAATGAGCTTGCCAGCTATGTCTCACGACGCCAGGATTTGTGCGTTGCGTGGAAAGAACATCTATCAGGTGTGAAACATCTCTCGCCTGTTCAGGTGGCTGATAACGGAATGAATGCTCCTTACGCCTGCATCATGCTTTTTAATGACGATACGGATGGTGTGCGCTTTGCGGGTGAACTCGCTGCCAGAGGATTTCTGACTGATCCATACCGATATGAGCTGAAGCCAGTTACGTGTTATCCGGTTTTCGCAGATTATCATCCAGGAAATGAGCAGTTGCCTGACGCAGTATCGTTCATTCACCGATTATTGGTCTTACCAGTGCATGATAATATCAGCTCGAAGGATATCACCGAGGGAACCCGGATAATAAAAAATATACTGGCCATATAAGCCAGTACCGATAGCATCTGGCTGGTTATCCCTGATAAAGGCCGCATCTGCGGCCTTTCTGTATTCAGGATGGTTGATGCCAGTAAAGCTGCATGTGGGTCTGCCGTCAACACCAGGAAGGTTGATCTTTTGGGGCTGATGAATGTGTCTTATCTATATCACTTGTGCTGAGACTGGGGGGATTTCATTGATGATTTTATAAACCGTTGAACGCGAAATTTTCAACTGCCGTGCTATTTCTGTCGCCCCGGTTCCTTTTTCCCGCATTGACAGTATTTGCCCCCGATCAATCGAACGCCGTCGACCAAACTGCACTCCTTTAAGTCGGCACTGTTGCAAAGATCTGACGATGGTAAACTGATGCCACTGTTTAGTTGAAGG
>OKWE01001467.1_pt1 | contig 10368 bp, 23 predicted proteins | sample 1607051 | NCBI WGS metagenome assembly OKWE01 (sample SAMN04414079, study PRJEB24778) | human gut metagenome | material: faecal | host: Homo sapiens | reverse complement strand
TTAATCGTTTGGACAATTGAACGAGGCTTTCTGAAAGTCTCGTTCAAAATTCGGGCTAATGATAAACCGAGGGATGATTCCCTCGTCAAGATCTCGATTGATTTGTTGGAAAACTGATTCAAGCGTCCTCTTCGAAGCCGCTTGAATCGGCTTTCGGTTGGTTAAAAAAGCCCCCAGCTTTCGCCGAGGGCTTGAGTTATTCGAAAAAATCGAATGACTGATCAATTTGACAGCGTTGTCAAGATGGTCAGAAGGGTACGTCAGAGTCGTATGTCGACTCGGGAGCGCGTCGCTGTGCAGCAGGCTTGGCTTGCGCAGGCTTCTCGTCGCTGTCCTTCTGGCGGAGAAGCTGGAGCTGTTCTGCGATGATTTCAGTGACCCAACGCTCGACCCCTTGCTTGTCCTCATACTTGCGCGTGCGCAGGCGGCCTTCGATGTAGATCGGATCGCCCTTGCGGACGTACTGGCTGATGATCTCGGCGAGGCGGCCGAAAGCGGAGACGCGGTGCCACTCCGTTTCAGACTGAGTCTCACCGGCCTTGTCTCGCCACTTTCGCGTCGTTGCGATAGAGAGGGCGGCGACGATGAAGTTTCCTTGGCGAATCTCGGGATCCTGACCGACGTTGCCGAGGATGATTACCTTGTTAACGGATGCCATTGTTTCTCCTTAGTGAGATATTGATGCGGCCTCGGCGTCGGCATTTGCCGCCGTGGTCTTGAGTTCTTCGTGAAGGCCAGAGCGCACCATCGCTTTTCTCTGGTCGGGGGTGATGCCTTCAAAGAAGGCCCTGTACGCCTCCGTGCCTGAGTCCGCGGCACACCGTGCTGAAGCGATGATGTCTTCGGTCAGGAAGGGGGGCGGCTCTTCGGGGCTTGCGTCCTTGTCGGTGTCCGGCTGGCCCTCGACGGGGATGCAGAAGAGCTGAAACATCAAGCTCTTGTATGCGTAGCTCATGGCCTTGCCAGATGCCTTGTCGCCGTTGTCCATGCCTTCGCCTAGCGTGACTAACTCGACGTATGAGCCATCCATGGCGCACGTGACGCGGTACGTGATCTGCAGGCGGATGAGGCGCATCTTGCCGCTGACCGCCTCGGGTTCTTTCTCCATTCGTACAGGCGCGATGTAGAGGTGGTTTTTCGCGAGAAGCGGGGAAAGAGCACCGTAGACGGCATCGATGCCGCGATACTTGTAGTTGCCACCGCCGCTCACCTTGGCGTCCTTGCCGATACCCTGTTCGCGCAGAGCGTCAGCTACGGCCACGATTGCCGCGTGTACCTGCGGCACGGAGTTTTGGTCTGTCATGATGTTTTGTCCTCAGAAAGGTATTTCGTCGTCGTTGATCGCGTAGAAGTCTTCGAGAGTCTTGTCGTAGATCGGCTCGGGACGCCTTGCCCGATCGCCGAACCACTGCGCCCGTTCGAACTCGTCTCGCGTGGCGTATTCGGGGTATGGGTCGAAGTCGTCCTCGTCATCCGGCTCGGGCATCGGGAGCTCGAGCGGCTCAAGTGTTGCGATCGTCATGACTACTCCTTCGGGCATTCAAAGCCCGGCTCAGGGTCGAGGATGCAGTCGACGCGATACGCGATCATCTCCGTCGCCTCGAAGAGCGCAACTTCGAGCTCGTCGTTGATGGCGTCGATGATCTTGGTGACCTCTCTTGCCGAGCTTGCGTCCTTAAGGCTCGTGATCGCTGCAATGAGATCGGTAGAGGAATTGGGATTTGCGAGATACGCAACAAGCACTTCTTCTTGCCAGTTTGTGACATAGCTCTCGCAGAGCTCGTCGATGTCGGCGTTCGGCGTCTGCTCCGCCTGGTGCGCGATGCCGCGCGCGATGTCAGTCAAAGTCTTCATTCGTTACTCCATGATCCAGTGATGAGCGCTCCGGCGACGATTGCCAGTGCGCCGAAGAAGGCGATGAGCGTCCAAACGCGTCGGGGGCGCTCGCATGAAAAAGGCTCAGGGGCTTTCGCCGGCTGAGCCTTGGTGTGTGCCTCCGCGCGAGGCTGTACCGGCTGCTTGTATCGCCGGCGTTTGTGGTTTGCTTTCATGTCGAAGTCCTGTGGAATGTGGTCGATGATCTTGACGGGATCGGAGAAGCTCATGCGGCCTCCTCTTCTTCACGCTCCTGCCAGAGCACGCGAAGCTCTTCGAGACAGTCCTCGATCACGTCCTTGTCGAGACCCGCGTCGTTGGCTGCTTCGGTGAACTCTTCGATTGTGACGAGCTCGCCTCCGGCTGTAAGCGTGTCGAGATCGAGCTCGTACCCGTCGACGAGAATCGGCTGCTCGTCGGGATACTCGTCGTACACGGACGGGACGCCGCCCATGCCGAAGTAAAAACCGTTGCTCATGCGAAGTACCTCAAGGCGAGAATGGTGATGGCGATGGCTGCGAGGCCGCCGACCGTGAACAGGCGAAGTCCGAACGTGATGGTGTCTTCGGACGTAGGCTCGTACTGGACGAGCTCGTCGGCGCTGCGCCCGGTGAAGAAATCGAGAAGAGACATAACATCCTCTCCGTGTGGAATGAGAAAAGGCATTCAGATGCCGCCGAAGGAGAACGCCACGCGAGGTGGCCGGCGGCACGTGAATGCCTTCTGATGAAAGTGGGGTGAGGGAGCCGGGGTGAACGCAAAAGCCTCTCGTCTGCAGATGCCCCGGCTTTGGGATCTGGCCTAGTGAGCCGCCAGATCGGCACATATCTGCGTCATGCCGTTGCCCTCGAAGTCGTTACGGAAGTGCCTCTATGAAGCACTGGATGTTCTTCGCGACCGCCTCGTACTTGTCAGGCGTGCGCACTTTCGACAGTACATAGGGGTCTGTGAACATGTAGAAGCTGAGCGCAGCGGCGAACGCTCTGCACTCAACGCTGAGCCTGCAGATGTCCTCTGCGGTCGGCTTCTTAATGCCGAGCCCGAGGAAGTACCCAGCGGCGAAGGTCTCAAAGTCTTCGATCTTTCTCATTGCTTATCAAGCCTTTCGGCGAATTTGGTGCAGTCTTTGGCAATGACGTCAAGCATGAATGCAACGTGTCTGATTGACTCAGGGGTGGGAGGATTTCTGAGAACAGTGATCGTTTCACCGATCAAGCTCCTTGCGATTTGAAGGCAGCAATTTTCCGGCAGAGGGTCCGTCGTACTGAACTGGTCGACGTGCTCTTCGATCCTTCTGTAAATCACGCCAAGCTCAACTTTCGTCTTGTTAATCAAGTGTTCGTTTGTCATTTGCGGTCCCTCATTTCTTTGCCGAGAAGCTCGAGATACATCGCAGTGCGCTCGAGATGGCGTGCATAGAAAAGAATCGTCTCAGGGTTACTTCTCCAAGAGATTTCTTCAATCGCCTCGAAGAGCCTTCGAATGATGCTCAAACGTTCAGTATCTTCTTGAGTGTCGTTCGACATAAGCTGAACGTCGCTCTCTTCGAGCACGTTTCGTTCACGAAATTCCCTGTCGATAATTTTGCGGGCTTGTCTTGCTGTATTTCCAACGGTGCAAATGACGGTAGGGTCTTGCATGTGATCTCTCCTTGAATGGCTTGAGCCAGCTCTCAGTCATTAGATCTTTTCTAATAACTGAGTAACTGGCTTTCTTTCGGTCAAAAAAAGCCCCCGGCGCGAGCCGAGGGCAGGAAAAGCAAAGCCCCATCAGTGTTCACCGACGGGGCTGAATGTCGCTACGGTCGATTGCAATCTCGGTTCCGTAGAGGCCAGCTCAGTTACGAGACTGGACTTAGAGCCAGTCAAGCCTTGTGGCTAGTTGCTGGAATAGCTTCACTTTATTAGAGGATTTTTAGCCACTTAAGAACAAGCGGTCCGAGGAACATGCAAACCCCGATGCCGCCCATCATGTAGGCTCTCCACTCTTTGAGTTTGCTGATTTCCTCTCCGAGTTGCCCGCATTTTTTCTTTAGCGCTTCAATCTCCTTGTCGTGGTTGTCGATGCGCGTTTCTGCTTTAGCTACGTCCTTCAGCAGTTCTTTCTCACTACTGAAGTATGGGCTGTAAACAGATGGGGCATTGGGCGGAGGTGTGGTGTTTTCCATATCAGCCTCCGATTCGGGTCTTTAGCCACTCCCAAAGTGCGGTTGGTGCGTAACCACCGTAGATGCCAACTTCGGTAATAACCGCAGGGCACGGGCGATTTTCTTTGCTTCGTTCACCAATCAAGTCAAGATGGGTTGCCAGTTCGGCGGTCGTGCCGTTGAACCTAACGAAACAAGCTTGCTTACCGGGGAGGATGTATCTGTCCTTTTCCTCAAAGGATGTCTCAACGACGCTTGCTAAGCGTTCTGCATCCTCCGTAGGTGTGAGTTGGAATACAGCCATGACGTTCTCCTAGATCATGTGTTTGGTGTTGAAATCTTACCTTTTTGGGGGCTTTCAGTAAACCTTTCGTGATTTTTTCTTTCGAAAACCCACCTAAGCCCTCTCTGGAGAAAGGGCTTAGATCGGCTTTCGATCAGGTCGCGGCTGCGCATCGTCTGCGCTCAGGCCGCTCGGGGCTAACATGCCCTCTGTCCGAAGACTGATCCTGATCGAGCTACTTGGGTGTAGCGATGTGTCGCTTGCAGGTGGATCCCATCCCGACGCTTTACCGACATCCGTGTACTTTTCATACGCGACCTTTGCGACTACCGGTCTGAGCTGTACTGCGCGTCGCTAGACCCTTCTAGCCAACGGCGCAGCCGCTTCTCAGGCGGTCCCCGACACAGCTAAGTGCCGAGATTCGATGCCCTTCCCATCGACGCCAAGCCTTGCGGCTTGGGTAGCAAGTGCTAAAGGTTGTTTAGCTAACCTGTTAAAGAGATATTAACACAATTGAGCATGAAGTGCTAGTTTTTGTTTAGCGCGCGTTTTGCGGCTAGTTCAAGTTTTGTTAACAGAGATCAAACAGACGCAAAAAAAGGCGCAAAAAAAAGGCCGAGCGTGCAGCTCGACCTTTTGTGTGGGAGGTATGGGGTATTACAACCGCTTGATGCAAAGACCGACGTAAGCGCGGCCGATTACTTCAATGCTTTCTGGCGTTGTGTTGATGGGCTCGTAAAACTTGTTGTCGGAAAGAAGGCGCAAGCCTTCTGGGGTTACTTGTACGCGCTTGACGAACAAGCCTTCGCCGATACGGACGACATACATGCCATCTCTAACGATCTTCTTTTCTGAGATGTCAACAATGACAGCGTCTCCTTCGTGAAGAGTTGGCTCCATTGAATCCCCGAACGCCGCCATTATCTGAAGAGAACGAACGTTGGCAGATGGGCAGTACCTGCGGATGAATCCCTGAGAGACTCGCACAAAACGGATGAGTTCCAGTTCATCGGTATTCAGAAAGCCGTGGCCACAGGAAACCTCAGCATTGACGTGCGGGATAGAAACAATGCCGTCCTCAACCAGGGTTTGGACGGGTGAGGTGGCATCGCCAAACATAACATAGGCGGGTGTCACTCCAAATATCTCGCAAAGCGCTTCCAGCCCTTCTCGGTTTGGTTCGCTGTGGCCGATAGCCCAGTTGCGGACGGTGACGTTTGAAACGCCTACTTTCTTTGCGAGGCTTCGATACGAAAGCCCCGACTGCTCGATTAGAGCTTTGATGCGTTCGCTTACAGCTGACATAACAGCCTCCTTTGTCTACCTCGCATAGTAAATGAGAATTTAACACCTTGCGTTTAGCGCTAATGCTAAATCTGCTTTATAATGTGTTAACAGTAATTTAACTACCTAGGAGGATACATGAAGCAAGCTACGACGGTGTCGCTCGCGCTCGAGCGATACGGCCAAAAGCGCGGCATCACCTACGGTGTTCATAGCCAGCTGGCTAGGGAGCTTGGCGTTTGCCGCCAAACCGTGTGGGGATGGTGCAAGCGCAACAGCGTGACGCCGAAGTATTTGGAACAGTTTGCTCAGCTTACTGGCGTTAAAGCGTCCGAGCTGAACAAGCTGACTCGGCGCGTCTGTGAGGACTGACTATGAGTTACGCCGCGATCGATTGGGCAATGCCAAAAGTCATAAAAGACGTGAACGCAAAATCTTGCCTTGTTGTGCTGGCATATCACCACAACAAGGAAACGGGTTTGTGTTGCCCGAGCATTTCTACGATTGCGGATGAGATGGGCGTCCGATCGTTGAACACCGTCCGAAAGGCCATCGGAGTTCTCGTAGAAATGAATCTACTCACGATGTCTCGTGAATTTGGTGATCGTGGAGAAATCCTGAGCACGAGATACACCCTCAATCTCCAGTCTGAAGCGTTCAAACCTGTGAGAAAAAAGAAAGGGGTGGTTCACGACGTGAAGGAGGGTCATGAGGTGAAGGAGGTTCACGACGTGAAGGAGGGTGGTTCACCAAATGAAGGAGGGGTGGTTCATCTCGTACAGGGGGGTAGTTCATCTCATGAAGGAGGGGTGGTTCACGTGGTGAACCCTAACAAGGAAGTAGAACAGGGAAAGGAACAGATAACTGGAACAGAGAAGGAAACAAGGAATAGCTTGCCCGCGCAAGCGCTGTGGGAAACCGATCATTTTGACAACACCGTCAAAAAGGTCGAAAAGCCGAAGAAAACCGTTGACAGGGGATCGCGACTCTCAATCACAGAACTCCCTGACGACTGGAAGGCTTTCGCCGAACAGGAAGAACCTGACCTTGATCCTAAGCGTCTCTTTGAAAACTTCAAGGACTACTGGAACGGACTCTCTGGAGCTAAGGCAATCAAAAAGGACTGGAAGGGCACTTGGAGAAACTTCGTCCGCAGCTTCCATAACGCCGAAGACTGGAAACGTCGACCGATGCTCAAACGTGCACCTACTCACTCATCTTCTCGACCCGGTCAGTTCGTCGAGAAAAAACAATCCGAGCGTGACTACTTTGACTGGTAAACAATGACTACTGACATCACCACGAAACTCAAGACGGCCTTTGCCGCCCCCGCTTCGAAGGAGGTTACGTTCGAATGCCAGATTCACGGCGTCCAGACGTACACCATCTATCAGCGTCGCGACGGCTCTTGGGCTGAGCCGTACTGTCCGGAATGTCGACGAATTGAGAAGGAGCGCAACACGATGCTTGCAGAGATGCAGGCGGACGCGAAAGAGCGCGCCGTTGGATTGACTCGTGCGCTTCACTGCGAAAGGCCGCTGGACTTCGACGTGCCTTGCTTCGCCAACTATCAACCTGAGACGCAGGAAGAAGAGCGCAACCTGTCCATCTGCCGCCGATTCGCCGAGCGGTTCACGGAACGTGAGCTTGAGCGAGAGAGGGCGCATAACGCACAGGAACCGGATTGGCGCTCTAAAAACTTCATGGGTCTTCTGCTCTTCGGCAACTATGGCACGGGCAAGACGCATCTTGCCTACTCAATCCTGAAGGAACTCGATCGCCAGGGACTGCCGGGGTACTACATCACAATCCCCGACCTCTTCGACCGCATCTCCGACCGCGTCAATCGCATTGACGTGGCTGACGTGCTCGGAAAGCTTTGCATGGTCTCTTGCCTTGTCCTCGATGAGATCGGTGTCCAGTCTGGCGACGCCGACGAGAAGAAGCGTCTCTACCAGATCATTGATGGCCGTATCAAGAACGGTCGCCCGACCATTCTCGTCACGAACCTCGATCGCTCTGAGTTAGTAAACCTTTTGACCGAGCGCGTGGTTTCTCGCGTCATCCAGTCGTCTTACAAGCTTTTCTTTACTGGACGGTGCAGGCGTGAATCCGTCCGTCGCTCTGCTGAGGAGGTTTTCTGATGATTCTTGATGAGTTCACCGGTCGCAACTGCAAGCGCACCGAATACATCGACGCCCGCGGACGGCACTGGATCGTGCGCACGGACCCGGTCTTCGTTGAACGCAAGCTCGACCGATACGAGACGACGCTGCTACTTCACCTCGAGCACTGCAACGCCCCACATCGCCGCGCCACCAGCGCAACGAAAGAACGTGCGCTCATGAAGCATGACGGCTTCGTCGCACGGCTCCAGCGCGAAGACCTAAGTCTATTCAACAGGAGGAAATCTGATGGACTGGACCGTGATCCTTTTGTCGGTCGGCTGTATCGGCAACAGCGTGGGCGTCGTTTGTTTGGCCGTGACCATCTGGATGCTCAATCGAAATCAGAGGGCTATGTGGGAAGAGATTCTGCGCTTGAAGAATCGCCATCTCCAACCGAGCGTCAACTCTACTGACGGTGGCGTATCGGAGTCAGGCAGGAGAGAAAAGGACATGGAGCAAGGCGCGCACGACGGCGGCAACAGAACGTCAATGTCTGCGGACTTTGAAAATCTTTCGAAAGGTATCTGACCTTTCCATAGGAGAACGTCCATGTGTGAACTGATTTTCAAAAGCCGCATCCCTTTGACGCGAACGGTCGTCACGTGGCAGTTCGGGAGGTTGCTAGAAACGAAAAGGGTCAAACACAGAACCTTTCCATGTTTACTGACAGAAGCGTTTTGTATGAATGGGGGTTGAAGTGTCATTAAAACCAATACGCCTGTAATGGCGGCAACTGAGCCGGCTATTGCGCCGACTAAGGACAAGAAAAGACCTAAATCCATGATTCCCTCCGTGAGGTGGTTGATGGTTTGTCTGGGGAGACAACCTCAATCTTCTCACGGGGGATCCGGAGAGGTAACGAGAATGACAGCGCGATAAAAGGAGAAAAGGATGAGATGGGATATCAAGGGCTTCGACCAGTACGAAGTCGACGAGGCAGGGCAAGTCTGGGCCAAGCCGCAAAAGCGCCGATTCGGCAACAGCTGTCGCCTGATCCCCGAAAAGCCACTCAAGCTCGAAAAGGCGGGCACGTGGCAGATGCGGAAGGCGGGCCTGCCACAGCGCCTGCGCCCCGACGAAATTGAACAACTCAAAATCGCAAAAGGAGAAACCGATGCAACTCACTCGTAGCCCCCGCATGTCTGAAATCAAAGACGAGGATTTCGAGCCGATCGAGAAGGACGGAAAGCTCAATGCACCAAAAATCGGCGAGCGATGTCTTTTCCTGCTCAGAGCCTGGCACGGGCGTCCGGTCAAGAGCTTCAGGGTCTTCGGATATCGGGAGGACGATGCGCTCATCTACGTACCTCTCTACAAGCAAAGCCTGTCGCTCCTGAACGTCAAGGGCTGGATCAGCGCAGGCGGTGAGCCGTTCTACAACGGACGCTTTGGAGGCGCGAAATGACCAGTCTCTTCACGCCTGACGAACTACCGCGCATGGCTAAAACGCTCAAGACGCTCGAGACGACCATCGACGCGATCGTCTGCGCAGATGAAAGCCAGCATGTGAGAAATCACTCATGGGATCGCTTGGACAACCGCAAGCGCGTCAAGCAGGCTCTTCGCGCCGCAAAGCATCAGGCCGACTCCATGCTCCGACTGATGGAGCGCACAGACCTCGAGAGGCTCGCACATGAATAAACGCGTACTCGCACTCGGGCGCATGAAGGCCGGCGCTATGAACAAGACAGAGGCGGCCTACGCACAGAAGCTTGAGCTTCACAAGCGGGCGGGTGAAGTCCTGTGGTACGCCTTCGAGGGTGTCACGCTCAAGTTGGCCGACGGCTGCCGATACACGCCAGACTTCGCTGTCATGCTTGCGGACGGCGTTATTGAGATGCACGAGGTCAAGGGCTACTGGACTGAAGATGCACGGGCAAAGATCAAGGTCGCAGCGAACAAGTTCCCGTTCCGTTTCGTCGCGGTCTACAAGCAAGCGAAAAAGGACGGTGGCGGTTGGAGGATTGAGGAGTTCTGATGATCACGAAAGAGCAAGAACAGCGTTTGCGAAACTGGGCGCGAGCAAACCGCGAATGCCCTCGGGCAAAGAAAGGCGCAACACTGGTTTTCTGCGAGTCACTTCGGTACTACTACGATCGCCAGCCGGAAGAGGACGAGCAACCCCCAATCAAACGATCCATTCCCGCTGCAAAAGGCATAGACCTGGCAGATGCCGATCTACTGGATGAGGCTTACCGAGACAGGCAGCTGACTAATGTCTACCGAAACCTCCTAAGGCTCTACTACTGCTGTTTCACTTCTCCAAGCGTGATCGAACAGAAGCTTTCACTTGGACAGAAAACCTTCCTAATGCACAAGGAAAGAGCGGTGGCAAAGTTTTTCGAGATTGTCGATTCTCTTGAGGAAAACGTGCTAAAATAGCGAGGTATTGATAGAGCAGTTGGCTCTCGGTTTGACTCCGCAGCTCCCGAAATGGGAGCTTTGTCATGTCCGAAAGAAACGAACCCGCAAGCGAAAGCAAGCGTTTCAGAGCTGATGCCCGCTTGAGTTAAGATGTAATTGAGCCCGTGGTGATGAACTGCGGGCTTTTTCATTTACAACACCGCGCACGCCTCTCAACGATGCGCAACCCGCGCGGTTTCCATTCGCTA
>OKWE01001459.1_pt1 | contig 10406 bp, 9 predicted proteins | sample 1607051 | NCBI WGS metagenome assembly OKWE01 (sample SAMN04414079, study PRJEB24778) | human gut metagenome | material: faecal | host: Homo sapiens | reverse complement strand
CGAACAGAAACATAATATTTCGTTTATACCGTTTTTCTTTTCATAAACCTATAAAACCACGACTTGCGAGAGGACGCTTATATCTGCCCTTCAAGCCCTAAGAAAGCACCGCAGAATCTGCAACACTACGCAAATTAAACTCCGGTTATGCAGACAGCGCGTTTTTCTTGACCTGAGCCAAAGCCTTTGCAACAGGTGGCAGACTGATCACGATCAAAGTAGCGATCGCTTCCGGTACGATATAAGTTGCATTGTAAGTTAAAGAGTACACAATGGCAGGTGTTCCTTCCGGGGCATATGCACCGAAGAATACGACACCGGAGATCACTGCAAATACATAACGTCCAAACACGGCAACGATATAACCAATCTGCAGCCCGTGTTTTTTGTTTGCAAAAAATCCGGCGAGCCCTAAAGCACCAAATGCCAGAGGGTAGTCTAAAATCATCTGTGGAACGGTATAGAAAATTGGCTCCATAACAAACTGAACAAGACCGTAGGCAACGGCAGTCATAAGACCAACATAAGGACCGTACCAGTAACCGATCAGTGCGATAAACAACATGCTGAATAAAGTAACGGAACCGCCCATTGGCAGATTCGCAAACTTAATCATGGAGCATACTACTGCAAGCGCGATCGCAACGGCAGAGTAGACAAGCTGTTTTGTGGTGAGAATTGTTTTTTTCTCTGCATTTCTGTGGCGGATCACTGCTGCGACAACAACGAGAAGTGCGATAATGACTACTACAACTGCGATTCCAGGTGCAGTAAGACGTACAGAGCCATCATCCCAGGCTCCGATCGTGGTAGTAAAAAATTCTTTCATAAAATAAAATCCTCCTTGCGTTTCAGATCTTTTGCGCCAGGAGGAAAAAACTCTATATTCTATCGTCTGATGAGAAATATCATAAAAGCTTCCTTACGCCGGTATTATCCGGTTCAAGTAATAAGGGTTGATGAAAAATCATCTCTCAGCGTTGGAATGTCTGGCAAATGCAGCATTTTTTGCGCCCCTAGCGTTTTTGATTCTGTTATAAATACTGTTAAGGTCTATGATGCCTTAACGAGTATCAATATAGCAAGATGCAGCGGGAAAGTCAACCTGAAATTTTCATAAAAGTTCTTGAAATCACAAAGACTCACAAAGATTCCAACAATTTGTGGCAAAGCAAAAGCCGCAGAACAAAATCTGCGACTTTCTTTTCAGATATAAAGATCGATATTACTTCCAAGATATGGTGTGACGGAATTCTCCATCATCTGAACCATGCCGGCACCTAATGTCTGTGTCATATCTAAAGATTTTCCGAGCATTGCAACTCCGATATCTTCCTGTAATGTAACAGGGCTTGTGGAAGAACCGATGTCATATGAAGAAACAGTACTTAATGCTGCGTCTAAACCTGTAATATCCATAAATTCTACCTCACTTTCATTTCCAATTTTTGCATATAAAATGCAATTATTCATGACTCATTGAAGCACTTTTAATATAGCACAGATCGGTCGTTCTGTATATAGAAAAGAAAAATGTTACTGTTCACGCAGCAGTAAAACACTTGCTGTTTTGCTGCGTAAGAAAGTGATTCAGAAAAATCCTCTTGACAAATAAAACAGAAATGCATATACTTTGCCTATCGAATAGTTGGACAATCAAATAATTAGAATGTCAAACAAAATAATATGAAAAACAACAGGCGAAAGCCGGGAAAGAATGAGGAAAAGCAAAATGTTAGAAAAGATGAAACCGATTATTGCAGAACAGTTAAATGTAAATGAGGCAGAGATTAAGCCGGAAACAAAATTCAAAGACGATCTGGGCGCAGATTCCTTAGATTTATTTGAAATGGTGATGGCTCTGGAAGAGGAGTTCGGAATCGAGATCCCATCAGAGGATCTTGAAAAGATTGTAACAGTCAACGATATTATCGGTTATCTCAAAGAAAAAGGTGTGGAAGCTTAAGACCATTTACAAATATTCAAAGAGAGGCAGGAAACAATGAAAACGAGAATTACGGATTTGCTTGGCTGTCAGTATCCTGTGATCCAGGGCGGAATGGCATGGGTTGCAGAGTATCATCTTGCAGCAGCAGTTTCAGAGGCAGGAGGAATCGGACTGATCGGTGCAGCCAGTGCTCCACCGGAAGTAGTCAGAGAACAGATCAGAAAAACAAAAGAACTGACGGATAAACCGTTTGGAGTCAACGTGATGCTTTTGAATCCAAATGCTCCGGAAGTCGCAAAAGTGGTCGTGGAAGAGGGCGTAAAAATTGTGACGACAGGAGCCGGAAATCCGGGAAAATTCATGGAGATGTGGAAACAGGCAGGCGTCACCGTAATTCCGGTTGTAGCAAGTGTTGCCATGGCAAAAATGATGGAATGCGCAGGGGCAGATGCCGTGGTCGCAGAGGGGATGGAGTCCGGCGGACACATTGGTTCTCAGACCACGATGACGCTGGTGCCGCAGGTTGTGGATGCAGTGACCATCCCGGTCATTGCCGCCGGAGGCATTGCGGACGGCAGAGGAATGGCGGCAGCCATGATGCTGGGAGCGGAAGGTGTGCAGATGGGAACACGGTTTGTGGTCGCAAAAGAATCGATCGTACACCAGAATTATAAGGAACGCATTATCAAAGCAAAAGACATCGATTCTGAAGTGACAGGTATGAGTACCGGGCATCCGATCCGGGTACTGCGAAACCAGATGACAAGAGATTATCTGAAATTAGAAAAGGAAGGTGCCTCTTTTGAGGAGTTAGAGCAGTTGACACTCGGCTCTCTGCGTAAAGCGGTGATCGAAGGGGATGCAGTTCATGGAAGTCTGATGGCAGGACAGAGCGCCGGGCTTGTGAAAAAAGAGCAGACCTGTCAGGAGATCATAGAGGAAGTTGTCACAGATGCCAGAGCGCTGCTTGCAGGAAGAAAATGACCTGACAGGCGCAGATTTGAAGATTTGAGAAAGGTGTGGTTATCAGGATGGGAAAGACAGTATTTATGTTTCCGGGACAGGGATCCCAATATATTGGCATGGGAAAAGAATTTTACGAACAGATCCCTATTTGTAAAGAAGTGTACGATCTTGCTTCAGAGGTGACTGGATTGGATATCCCGGCACTGTGTTTTGAGGAGAACGAAAAAATAAATATCACAGAGTACACGCAGATCTGTATGCTGGCTACGGAAGCTGCAATTTATATGGCGTTGGAACAGAACGGTTATCAGCCGGATGTCACAGCCGGATTGAGTCTTGGTGAGTATGGTGCGTTGATCGCATCCGGAGTCATGACTGCTGAGGAAGCATTTGAACTGGTGCGGAAAAGAGGCATTTTTATGCAGGAAGCTGTCCCGGCCGGTGGAGCAATGGCAGCAGTGCTAGGACTGGATGCAGCGGCAATTGAGCAGATCTGCAGAGATACAGCAGAGCAGACAGGGAGCGAGGTTTCCATAGCCAATTACAACTGCCCTGGACAGATCGTTATTTCCGGTCAGGAGGAAGCAGTGCATCTGGCAGGAGAAACATGTAAGGCGTCTGGGGCAAAACGCGTTGTTCCATTGAAAGTCAGCGGCCCGTTTCATTCGAAAATGCTGCAGGGTGCAGGAGAAAAGTTAAAAGAAGAATTAAAAAAAGTAGAGATCAGTGATTCATTTGTTCCTTATATTGCAAATGTAACGGCAGACTATGTCACAAAAAAAGAGGAAGTGAAACCATTGCTTGCCAGTCAGGTATCTTCTTCTGTGCGCTGGCAGCAGACCATAGAACGGCTGCTTGCAGATGGTGCGGATGAATTTGTAGAGATCGGACCGGGAAGAACATTGAGTGGATTTGTGAAAAAAGTGAACCGGGATGTAAAAGTGAGCAGCATTGATAAAATGGAAGATTTTATTCAGTTTATCGGAAGTCATGTGGAGGCAGGAGCATGTTAACAGATTCTTTGAAAAATAAAGTGGCACTTATCACAGGAGCTGGCCGCGGAATCGGAAAAGAGATTGCAAAGACACTGGCATCATGTGGAGCGTTTGTCATTGTCAATTATAACAGTTCGCCGGAAGCAGCAGAACAGACTGTAAAAGAAATCATAAAACAGGGTGGAATGGCAGCACCTGTACAATGTGATGTTTCTGATTTTGATGCCTGCGGAAAAATGATGGAAATGATCATAAACAACTATGGACACCTGGATATTCTGGTCAATAATGCAGGAATCACAAGAGATGGACTGATCATGAAAATGAGTGAGGAAGATTTTGACAGGGTCCTTGATACGAATCTGAAAGGTGCATTCCATACGATCCGCCATGCTTCGCGTTATTTCCTGAAACAGAAATCCGGTAAGATCATTAACATTTCTTCTGTTTCCGGTGTCATGGGGAATGCAGGACAGGCAAATTACAGTGCAAGCAAAGCCGGAGTGATCGGTCTTACCAAAAGTGTGGCAAGGGAGCTTGCGTCGAGAGGAATCACATGCAATGCAGTGGCACCCGGATTTATCGAGACAGAGATGACAGAGGCGATGCCGGAGGCTGCCAGGGAAGCGGTAAAAAAACAGATTCCGCTTCAGCGGACAGGGCAGGTGTCAGATGTGGCCGGTGTGGCTGCATTTTTAGCATCGGATCTGGCAGATTATATCACCGGACAGGTGATCTCCGTGGACGGCGGCATGCACATGTAAAGAATATATATCATGAGGAGAACAATATGGCAAAAAGACGCGTAGTGGTAACGGGAATGGGAGCAGTCACACCGATCGGACTGAGTGTGGATGAATTCTGGCAGAATGTAAAAGCACAGAAAACCGGGTTTTCTGAAATTACAAAATTCGACACCACTAATTATAAATGTAAGCTTGCAGCAGAAGTAAAAGAGTTTGATGCAAAAAATTATATGGATGCAAAAGAAGCAAGGCGCATGGAACTATTCAGCCAGTATGCCGTGGCGGCAGCGAAGGAGGCAATTGAGGATGCCGGGCTTGAAATGGATCAGGAAGATCCGTATATGGCAGGCTGTGCCATTGGAAGCGGCGTGGGAAGCCTTCAGGCGATCGAGCGCGAACATACAAGGCTGACAGAAAAAGGACCGGGGAGAGTGGGACCTTTATTCGTTCCCATGATGATCTCTAATATGGCAGCAGGAAATGTTTCCATTCATTTTGGATTAAAAGGAAAAAGTATCAATGTTGTGACCGCCTGTGCCACAGGAACGAATACGATCGGTGAGGCATTCCGTGCCATTCAGTATGGTGAGGCAGACATTATGGTTTCCGGGGGAACCGAGGGAAGTATCTGTCCGACCGCAATCGCTGGTTTTACGTCACTCACCGCACTCACAGCAGAAACCGATCCGGAGAGATGTTCCATTCCGTTTGATAAAGAACGCAGCGGCTTTGTCATGGGAGAGGGCGCAGCGGTGGTCGTGTTAGAGGAATTAGAGCATGCAAAACGCCGTGGCGCAAAGATATATGCAGAGGTTGTCGGTTATGGCTGTTCTTCGGATGCGTATCATATCACATCTCCGGCAGAAGATGGCAGCGGCGCAGCAAGAGCCATGTTAAATGCCGTTTGGGATGCAGGGATCACAGTGGATGAGGTCAATTACATCAATGCACATGGAACATCCACGCACCATAACGATCTCTTTGAGACGCGTGCGATCAAACTTGCATTTGGGGCGCATGCCGGTGAAATGAAGGTCAATTCCACAAAATCTATGGTCGGACATATGCTGGGAGCTGCCGGAGCGATCGAGTTTATCACTTGTGTGAAAGAGATTGAGGAAGACTATATTCATGCCACAGTTGGCTATAAAGTGCCGGATGAGGAACTGGATCTCGATTATTGCAAAGAACCGGTTTCGATGGAGGTGCAGTATGCACTGAGCAATTCCCTTGGATTTGGCGGTCATAATGCAAGTATTCTATTAAAAAAATATACCATTGTATCTGACAAAGATATCAATGGCTGCAGATAAGGAGGCAGCGATGTCAGTATTAAACATCAGTCAGATCATGGAAATCCTGCCACACAGACAGCCAATGCTGCTCATTGATTCGGTAGAAGAAATTGAGTATGGTGTCCGTGCAGTGGCGAAGAAATGTGTCAGTTTCAATGAACCTTTTTTTGCAGGACATTTTCCGGAAGAACCGGTGATGCCGGGGGTGCTGATCGTGGAGGCACTGGCGCAGACCGGTGCGGTTGCAATCCTTGGAAAAGATGAAAACCGTGGAAAAACAGCTTATTTTGCGTCCATCAATTCTGCAAAATTTAAAAGAAAAGTAGTTCCCGGAGATATTCTCACGCTGGAGACGGAAATTATAAAAGTGAAAGGACCGATCGGGGTGGGAAAAGCGACGGCAAAAGTCGGAGATGAAATTGCATGCATTGCAGAACTCACCTTTGCAGTTGAGTAACAGAACAGAAAGGCATTACATAGAAGCTGTAACAGAAAGGAAATATTATGCCAGCAATTTTGAGAAGAAGAAAGCTGATATCCATAAAACCTGAACGAAAAAATGCAGTAACTTACCACAAAGAGGAAGTGCAGGCGGAAGTTATGACACCACCACCTGCAGCGGATCAGCAGAAAATACCGGGAAGTACAGTGGTCTGCCCCGCATGTAAGAGAGAAGTGAACAAGGCGGAAGTGGAAAAGAATAAGTATGTCTGCTATGAGTGCGGAAGCTATTTCCGCGTGCGGACTAAAAACAGGATCCGCATGGTGGCAGATGCAGGAACCTTTGAACCATGGTTTGAATATCTGGAATCAGAAAATCCACTGGATTTTCCGGAATATACCCAGAAGGTGGAGGCAGCCAGGGAAAAGACCGGACTGCATGAGGCAGTGACCATCGGACGATGCAAAATATATGGGGAAGAGACGGTTCTTGGAATCTGTGATGCCAGATTCCTGATGAGCAGCATGGGACATGTGGTCGGAGAAAAAATTGCGCTCGGTGTGGAACGGGCGACAGATTTAAAGCTTCCGGTTATTTTGTTCTGCTGCTCCGGTGGGGCGAGAATGCAGGAAGGTATTATTTCCCTGATGCAGATGGCAAAGACGTCCGCAGCTTTAAAAAGGCATTCTGATGCAGGGCTTTTGTATGTGCCGGTATTGACAGATCCGACGACAGGAGGTGTGACCGCAAGTTTTGCAATGCTTGGAGATATTATCCTTGCAGAGCCGGGAGCGCTGATTGGTTTTGCCGGGCCGCGTGTGATTGAGCAGACCATCGGGGAGAAGCTTCCGGATGGATTCCAGAGAGCTGAGTTTCAGCTGAAACACGGATTTGTGGATGCAATTGTAGAGCGTGAAGAGTTAAAAGATACGCTGGGGAAAATTCTTCGTCTGCATCGTCCGACCGAAGGCTATGCAAACTTTGATCCGGCACATGACGATGACCGTTATGAGCCGACCGAACTGATGCGCGAGAGAAATACGTTTTCCAGACCGTTAGAACCGTGGGATAAAGTGATGGCGGCACGTCAGATGAAACGTCTGGCATCTGTCGATTATATGGGGCAGATTTTTGACGAATTCATGGAATTGCACGGAGACCGTTATTTCCGTGATGATCCGGCAATTGTCGGTGGTATTGCCTATCTGGATGGACAGCCGGTAACCGTGATCGGGGTGCATAAGGGAAAAGATTTAAAGGACTGCAAGGAACGCAACTTTGGTATGCCTTCGCCGGAAGGATACCGCAAAGCAATCCGTCTGATGAAGCAGGCAGAAAAATTCAATCGGCCAATCATTACTTTTGTAAATACATCCGGCGCATATCCGGGAAAAGAAGCCGAGGAGAACGGACAGGGTGAGGCAATTGCAAGAAACCTTTATGAAATGTCCGGAATCCAGGTGCCGATTCTTTGCCTGATGATTGGCGAAGGCGGCAGTGGCGGAGCTCTTGCCCTTGCGGTTGGTAATGAAGTATGGATGATGGAAAATGCCACCTATTCGATTCTTTCTCCGGAAGGATTTGCTTCCATTCTCTGGAAGGATGGAAAACGTGCAAAAGAAGCGGCAACTGTCATGAAGATCACGGCGCAGGATCTGAAAGAACTGTCTGTTGTGGATAAGGTGATTCCGGAGTATGGCGGAGCGGATGACGATGCGCTGACTTCGATTGCGGCATGGATGAAAGGAAATATGAAAGAATTTTTACGTGCACAGAATGACAAGAGTGGTAAGCAGCTTGCACAGGAGCGGTATGATCGCTTCAGAAAGTTCTAATTGTTCCATAGAGGAGAATCATAAAATGAAATTTTTAGGAACCGGAAGTGCGCTTCCGAAAAAAGTTGTAAGCAATGATGACCTGGCCCAGGTTATGGACACTTCAGATGAGTGGATTCGTTCCCGTACCGGGATTGGCATGCGCCATATTGCAGTGGAAGAGACAACAACTTCCATGGCGGTAGAGGCGGCAGAGAAAGCACTTGCAGATGCAAAAATATCTGGATGTGAAATTGATCTGATTATCGCGGGAACCATTTCCCCGGATTACATATTTCCATCGCTGGCATGTGAAGTACAGGCTGCAATTGGAGCAAAAAGTGCAACGGCATTTGATCTGAGTGCGGGATGTTCCGGATTTTTATTTGCACTGGCTACGGCGGATGCCTATTTCCGTACCGGACGTTACAAACATGCACTGGTTATCGGGGCGGAAACCCTGTCAAAAATGATGAACTGGGCAGACCGCAGTACCTGTGTGCTTTTCGGGGATGGAGCCGGAGCTGCTGTAGTTAGTGCAGAAGGAAGCCAGCTGCTTTCCATGGTGCAGGGATCAGACGGAGCCGGTGGCATGGCACTGCATTGTGAGAACCGTCCGGTGAATAATCTTTACCGCCAGCTTGGTGCACAGCATTATGCGTTCACCCAGATGGATGGGAGAGAGGTTTATAAGTTTGCCGTGCGCACGGTTCCAAAGGCGGTCAGTGAAGCACTTGAACAGGCAGAACTTCCAATTGAAGATGTAAAATATTTTCTGCTTCACCAGGCAAATATCCGGATTATTGAGTCAGTGGCAAAGCGTCTGCATCAGCCAATGGAAAAATTCCCATGTAATTTACAGAAGTGTGGAAATGTTTCGGCCGCAAGCGTACCTATTTTACTTGATAATGTCCACAAACATGGTATGATAAGCGGGGGCGATAAAATCGTATTAGCTGGATTTGGTGCCGGACTTACCTGGGGGGCATGTGCAGTTGAGTGGTAGGTCACACCAGATCATGAAGGAGTTTAACATGACGCTGGAAGAGACCTTAAATGATCTTCTTGTAAAATTATTCAAGGATATTCTGGAGATTGAGGCGAAAAGCCTGATCACAGAAGAGTTTAAAGACATCAGTTATAATGATATGCATATTATCGAGGCAGTGGGAATTGATGAGCCGCGAAATATGAAAACCGTTGCAAAACTGATGTCCGTTACAACAGGCACACTCACGAAAGCAATGGATGCCTTATGTGAGAAAGGATATGTTGTCCGGGAACGGAGTACGCGGGATAAAAGAGTAATAAAGCTGCGCCTGACAGATAAAGGGAAAGCTGCCTATTATCATCACGAACAGTTTCACCGCCAGATGATTAAAAATGTTGCGGATGAGATGAACGATTCTGAAAAAGAGATACTTGTCTTTGCCCTGGCAAAACTGGTGGATTACTTTAAACTGACCTACTATGATACGGACGAGGAATCTGAATTCGTTGACTGGTCGAAAATAAGCAGGGATAAATAAAATATATACTTATTTAGTGTTATAACAGGGCGGTTCAGAATGCAAGTTTTGAATCGCCCTGTTTCATTTTGTACTCAAAAAGTCGCTTTATTACGCCATAGTGGTAGAAAATTACAATAATAAAGAATTTTCTATTGCAAAATCCTGCATTTTTCGTTACAATAAAAAAGGTTGATGTAGAAACAGACAACAGATTATGATCAGAACATGACGATTCGGGATTTTACTGGTTCCGGACGTTAAAAATTAATATTAAGGAGATAGAAAAATGGGTTATGTTGATGAAGTACTCGAAGTAGTAAAGAAGAAAAACGCAGATCAGCCTGAGTTCTTACAGGCAGTAACAGAGGTTCTTGATTCTTTAAGACCTGTGATCGATGCAAATGAGGAATTATACAGAAAGAATGCGATTCTTGAGAGAATCACAGAGCCAGATCGTCAGATCATGTTCCGTGTTCCTTGGGTAGATGACAACGGACAGGTTCAGGTAAACAGAGGTTTCCGTGTACAGTTCAATAATTCCATTGGACCATACAAGGGAGGTTTAAGACTTCATCCTTCTGTAAACCTGGGTATTATCAAGTTCTTAGGTTTCGAGCAGGTATTTAAGAATTCTCTTACAACACTTCCAATCGGTGGTGGTAAAGGTGGTTCTGATTTCGATCCTAAGG
>OKWE01001454.1_pt1 | contig 10449 bp, 10 predicted proteins | sample 1607051 | NCBI WGS metagenome assembly OKWE01 (sample SAMN04414079, study PRJEB24778) | human gut metagenome | material: faecal | host: Homo sapiens | reverse complement strand
ATGACAGTCACCTCGGATATCACAGACTGGGATCGTATTAAGATTACAGCATGTGATTCCAGGCATTACCCTGTCTGCGCAGCACCTGGAACAGCTTCTTAAAACCGTACCGGGGATAACGTTCAGCCGCTTCTGTCAGCGCCAGTATCACGGGCTCATCCCGGCGGAGATCGGGCTGGTAAAAATACACCGTCCTGCTCAGCGATAATGTCCTGCATGCCTGGCGTAAGCTCATAGAAAATTGCACCGTCAGATAGCTGACAAGCTCACGCTTCATCGCTGGTTTTAAAGCTTTTTTTCGATGACATCTTTCAACGCACGATTTTCCAGACTCAGGTCGGCAAACATCTGCTTCAGACGACGATTTTCGTCCTCAAGATCTTTTATTTTTTTGATATCAGCTGCTTCCATCCCGCCGTATTTCGCCTTCCAGTTGTAATAGCTGGCTTCAGAGATACCTGCTTCACGGCAGACATCCTTAACAGTTCGCCCGGCTTCGACGGACTTAAGAACAGCGATGATCTGGTGCTCAGTAAATCGGATCTTACGCATAGCGATCTCCTCAGGGGACATAATCAGTATGTTGGAAGATCTCTAAAACTGAATGGTTCGTTTAAGCGGGATACTTACATTACCACCAGGGAAATAATGAGGATGACAGTGTTTACTTATATCGAGTGTGATTTCAATCGCTGGCGTCGCCACAGTGCCTGTGGAGGTCTCAGTCCGGAACAATTTGAAAACCAGAACCTCGCTTAGGGCTGTGTCCACATTACGTGGGTAGGATCACTTAAGCGACTTACCCGCAAGACCATTTGTTTCTCAAAGTCAGAAGAGATGCACGAGAAGATCATCGGCTGGTATCTGACAATCAACCACTACCACTAAATCTGCGTCATGACCAAACAAAACAACAAAACCGCGTCAGTTCAGCATGCCCGAGGAATTTCGTGGTAAGTTTTGTCCATTTTTGGGTTTTAAATCCTATCAATGAACTTATTTTTTCTTATTTCGCCAATATAATAAGATAAGAAAATTACCTAATGCATTGATTTTTAATATTTTTAATTGGTGATAAAAAATCATTTTTCTTCACTCATAAGTTTCGCCCGCTGTGATTACTCTACTTGTCGCAAAAATAGCGACGATGGCAGTTGATAAATTGTTATGAGTCTTTTGCGCCAATATGTTTATTCATTGGCATGTTGTATGAGCCATGTAATAACACTCCATAAAGTGTGTGTTATTAGGTTGCCGACTGATTACGCTCTTTTTGGCAGAAAGAGCAATCAGGAGATGTAAAACGTTACCTTGGATTTCCTTAGGAAGTTAACACGCTTAAGGGAAGACAAGTAAGTAACGCGGCCTCTTTATCTGAGGCGTAAACATCTGTAACTGAACACTTAATTTGAAAATATTCAAAAGGAATGAGTATGAAAAAAGTAATTATGACATCCCTGCTGGCATCTGCGATGTTTACTACTGGTGCAGTCAGTGCAGCTTCATCAGGAACGATAACTTTTAATGGCGAACTGACCGCCAATACCTGCGATGTTTCAGTTGACGGGCAGGGTGCAGATGCGACAGTGACTTTGCCAACCGTCAGCGTTAGCCAGTTGGATAAAGCGACCAAAACGTCAGGACAAACCGGCTTTAACATGACGCTTAGCAATTGCTCCGGCACGCTTGAGTCGGCATCTGCGTTCTTTGAGGCCGGCCCGTCGCTCGATCTCAGCACCGGTCGCCTGATCAATTTGTCCGGTACAGCAGAGAACGTTAGCCTGGAGCTGCTTGATGCGTCCAGCGCTTCTTACGCGGTTATTCAGGCGGGCAATCAGAATGAGATCACTAATACAACCTATAAAGATATCAGCAGTGGAAGTGCGACTCTTCCGTATGCTATTCGCTATTATGCCGAAGCGCCGACAACGGCAGGTACTGTCAACAGCAATGTTGTTTATTCAATCCAGTATCAATAAATAGATTGAAAGAGGGGAGTTTCCCCTCTCATTTTTTCGTATGGAGTGCTTATGAAATCTATAAAATTTCCTTTATTCAGTTTAATTTTTCCTATTATTATTGCACTTTATTGCACGCAATCTATCGCTAGTGCGGTTATCAGCGGTACCCGGGTCATCTATCCATCAGATAAGAAAGATGTCAGTGTCAGCGTTAAAAATAACGGTGAGCGCCCTATACTTCTTCAAAACTGGATTGACACGGGTAATCATAATCAAAGTCCTGACACCCTTAAAGTTCCTTTTATATTAACGCCTCCCATTAATCGCGTCGATGCCGGGAAGGGTCAAACGCTGCGTATCAGCTATACCGGTGCGGCACTGCCAACGGATCGTGAATCCGTTTTCTGGTTGAATGTGCTTGAGATCCCGCAAAAAAACGCCATAGCGGAGGAAACTAACGCATTGCAGGTAGCCTTCCGTAGCCGGATAAAGCTGTTCTTTCGCCCCGGCGGACTGCAGGGCAATGCTAACGATGCGGCAAAAGCCGTCTTCTGGACAGTGGCAGGTAATGGCGTTGAGGTCAGGAACCCAACTCCCTATTACATCAATTTTGTCAATCTCACCAGTGATGGGAAAAAAGTTGAAAGTCCGATGATGGCCCCTTACTCCTCAGTTACGCTGGGAACAAAGATGCGCAGCGGTCAAAAAATTGATGGTTCATTTATTAATGATTATGGCGCAATGATTAAATACACAACCAATGTTAAATAAATTTAAGATTAATTCCCTGCTATAATTATTAATTTGAATAGCCAAAAGACTTCGGAAAGGATGTTGATGTACTATATTAATTATCTTCCAAGGAATAAAAAAACATCCACACTGATTGCAATATTTATTTACCACGCTTTTGTGGTTAATGCCAATGCTATGGAAGCGCAATCGGATGATGCAGCTTTTGACCCCTCTTTTCTCTATACCGCTGATAAACAGATTATTAATCTCAGCCGATTTTCACATGGTCCTGCAGGGTTGCCGGGTACCTTTAAAACATTGCTCTATGTCAATGATACTTTCATCAGTAATAGCGATATCTCTTTTATCGATCAGGGCAACGGCTCAGTGGTGCCCTGCCTGACAAAGGACTTACTCAATAAATTAGATCTGGATTACGATAAAATCCCTACTGAGGCATTAGCTGAATCTGCCGGGAACGGTTGCATAAATCTGCTGAATAAACTTCCCGATGCAGGTTTTAAGTATGACAGTAATGAGCAACGCCTCAACATCAGTCTTCCGCAATTGTACGTTAAAAAATCTGTGCAGGGCGCGGTAAACCCACGCTTATGGGATAAAGGCATTCCTGCCTTTTTGTTTGGTTACAACGCTAACGGATACAGTAGTCATTCTCACGGACAGGCGTTCAACGCCATTTTTATGGGCGTCAATTCAGGGCTTAACGTGGATGGGTGGTATCTGCGGCATAATGGGTCTTATTCTAAAACGAGCGGTTCTTCTGGCCAGTACAGTAATATTAATACCTATCTTATGCGGGATATTCCGGCCATGAGGACCAGAGCGCTGGTGGGGCAATCTTACACGTCGGGCGAACTTTTCGACGCCCTGCCCTTTACAGGTATTCAACTCGCCACCGAAGATCGCATGCTGCCCGAGTCGCAGCGAGGCTATGCGCCTGAAATTCGTGGAATTGCGCGGACAAATGCCCGAGTTACCGTCAATCAGGGGCAGATGATGCTCTACGAAACGACGGTCCCTCCCGGAGCATTTCTGATTAATGACCTTTATCCCACGGGGTATGGCGGCGACCTTGATGTTACCGTACATGAGGCTGATGGCTCAGAGCAACATTTTAGCGTTCCTTATGCCTCCGTCGCGCAGCAGCTGCGACCGGGTGCGCTGCGCTACGGTGTTACCGTAGGTCATATTCGCAGTGAGAATGTGCGCCAAGAACCCGCTCTTTATCAGGCCACGATCCAGTACGGACTCACCAATTCAGTGACCGGTTCTGGGGGCCTGCAGGTGAGTCAAAACTACTACGCCATTCAGGCGGGTTCAGCGGTAGGGACGCCATTGGGTGCGATTTCATTGAATGCAACCCATGCCTCAACGCGCCTGACTGGGCAGCCCGAGGGGGACGAATCTGCCCAAACAGGCCAGGTTAGCAGCGGTGAAAGTTATCAGGTCAGCTTCAGTAAGCTGTTTAGGGAAACCGGCAGCAATATTTCTTTGGCTGCCTATCGGTTTTCCACTCAGGGTTACATGGACTTTACTACGGCGATGCAAACCCGGGATGCCGTTCAGCGAGGATATTCAGCGGACAGTATCTGGCGAGCTAAAAACCGCGTTACGCTCTCGTTAAGTCAGGGGCTGCCAGAGGCCTATGGGCAGACCTATGTGAGTGGTTCTGTACAAAATTATTGGAACAGCAATAACTTCAATAAGCAGTATCAGATTGGTTATAACAATCGCTATAAGATATTGACCTATGGGATAAATGCAAATCGCAGCATTAACAGCTTCGGCAGGGGACAAACCAGCTATTTGTTTAATTTTAGCCTGCCGCTTGGGCGTAGCGATCACCGTTCCACACCTTACTTGCGCACTGATTTGACACACAGTACCGATGGCAGAACCGCCCAGCAAATGACGATCTCGGGGATTGCCGGCGCTGAGAATCAGTATAACTATGGCATCACGGCGACGCATGCCAATAAATCTGTTGGTGACAGCGCCACGCTGACGGGGGGCTATCAGGGTTCAGTGGCTGCAATGAATGCGGCGTTGGGCAGCGGGAAGCATTATCAAAATATCTCCGCAGGATTCAATGGCACGATGATCGGGCATAGCGGTGGCCTGACTTTCACGCCTTACACCTCGGACACCTTTGCTTTGATTGAAGCGAAAGGGGCTGACGGCGCGAAAGTTTCCTCTTACCCGGGAATAAAAGTTGATTCCCGCGGGTACGCGGCGGTGCCCTACCTCAATCCTTATCAGATGAATGAAATTATTATTGAACCCAGCGACATGTCCGCCAATGTTGAGTTATCTCATACTTCTGAGCGCGTGGTGCCCTATCTGGGATCGGTGGTGAAAGTGTCCTATGGCACTAAAACCGGTATACCCTTGCTTGTAAACGCGACCTTTAATGGTGCTCCAGTTCCTTTCGGGGCCGATGTTATGGACAGCCAAGGAAATCGGGTAGGGGTAACCGGACAGGGGGGAACGTTCTATGCCAGAGTGGCGGCGGAAACCGGCACATTGACGGTGAAATGGGGGGAGAGTCAGATCACTGCCTGTACGGTTGAATACCAACTGCCTGCAGGAGCCCAAAGTGACAAAAAATACCCCCCTCGACCTGTCAACAGCGTGTGCAGGTAGCTGACAATGTCATCTGCTTTCATTGATTCATTTTTATATAAGAGAGTTGTGCTGTAATGAAATTTAAGCTGGCTGGTTTACCTTTTTTGAGCTCATTGTTTTGCGTTCCAGCATCGGCCTCCGTTCTGTGCATGCCAAACAATCCTGATATGCCGATCAAGACGACTTCACCTCTTGCACCACTGAATATTTCGGCGGGAGTGGATATGCCTAACGGGACCATTATTTACCGTGGTTCATGGTTTAACGGTCAACCGGAACGCTCGCATCTAAGCTGTAACTCTACAAATATGCCTGAGATAGCAGACATTGCTATTTACTATTCACTAACCCATGCACCAATGCCGCTCTCAAGCTGGACGGGCTATCCCTTTGGTGGACAGGTGTATGAGACCGGTATTCCGGGTATTGGGGTTGCCATGACCCACAATAATACAGGTATTACGCTTGAACGCCCCATTCTTGACCAAGGCACGATAAAACACATGAGTATTACCACCCCTAATTTTGGTCTGAAGTTAGTCAACAGGACTGTTTTTGTTAATTTAATTAAGACAGGACCAATATCCCCTGGAAGATATTCATTGAATGCATTAAACATACCCTCAGCGAATCTTTATTTCACCAATGCTGATGGTTATGCACCTGTTTTTACTTCTCCGATTGTCGGTTATGAATTTAATTTCAGTGGCAGTGTTAACGTTAATGCGCAAACATGTAATACACATGATCGGGTTATTACGATCGGTAAGTACAGCACCGAGTCTTCATTTAACAATATCGGTGATACGACGGAATGGAAAAATGCATCAATACAGCTTAGCGACTGTCCTGCATTTTATGGCTACTATAATGAATCCAATACGGCGGAGTTGTATAACTACAATAAGGGTGGGCAAGGGACTATACCTGATTCAATTAATAACTCGCTCGGCGTTCGCCTTGCTCCCAATACGGCGGTTGTCGATGCACAGCAGGGCATAATGGATATTGACACCGGGTCTTCTGCCTCCGCGTCCGGTGTTGGGATTCAGATCGGATGGGGAGACACCCCAACGCCCTTTGATTTTACTCAAGAGTATACCTATAAATTACCCAAGGATGGTCGCAGAGATGTGACTATTCCCCTTTTCGCCCGATATATAAAAACAAGTGATACAGTCACCCCCGGAGAGGCTAACGGAAAATTGACTTTTACCATTAACTATTATTGATTAAACGTGAGGCAAATTTATCTACGGGATACGAGAACGATGTTTTAAACAAGGAACGTTCAATTTAGAACCTGTTTTGACAGTGATGTTGTCCTGTGCTGTTCTTCCTGAGGGGATGCCTCTAATTGGTTTAATCTAAGGTAGAGTACCCGTATTTGAGGTTCCCAAGGTCAGCGCTAAGGTTAATGGTTAGGTGACCCTGGCCCAAAATCAGTGCAGTGGTAAATCAGAGATCTTCGTCTTTCTGGAGACTTCGGATAAATTCTGCCGGAGTCATGTCATTTAATGATGAATGCGTTCTCTCATGATTATATTCCCTGCACCAGTTGTCGAGTTTGTCCTGCGCATCTTCCAGTGACAGGAACCAGTGAATGTTCAGACACTCATCCCGCAGACTCCCGTTAAATGATTCAATAAATTGGATGAGTAGTTAAAATAGATATAGTTAATTCTGACGGTTGTATTGAAATCTCTTTCAGAGATGAAGGAGATGATATCCCTAAAGGACAGGCTGAAAAGATATTCGATCGATTCTACAGAGGTGAAAAGGATAATAAAAACACAAAGGGCACAGGGCTTGGGCTCTATGTTTCTCAGGAAATAGTCAGAGCACATGGAGGTGATCTGTATTTGAACGGGGAAGGCGATATGGCAAAAGTATTTATAATACGACTCTTGACGATTAATTGAGGAACCAGAGTGGCTTTATTGAATAAATCGAACTTTTGCTGAGTTGAAGGATCAGAGGCTTTGTTTAATAAATCGTAAGCGTATAGCGAGAGCCGTATTGACGGGGATGTGTTATTCAGTTGGCAGTGTGATGCGCCAGGGTAGCAGTTCGCTGACCCGGTTGACCGGCCAGTCGGCAATGACGTAAAGCATATAGCGGAGGTAGCCTTCTGGATCCATGCTGTTCAGTTTGCTCGTTCCGATCAGGCTGTACAGCACTGCTCCCCGCTCACCACCATGGTTAGAGCCGAAGAACAGGAAGTTTTTACGACTCAGACTGACCGTCCGCAGGGCATTTTCAGCGATGTTGTTGTCTGCTTCGGCCCAGCCATCGTCCGCATAGTACGTCAGTGCCGGCCACTGGTTAAGTGCGTACGCGAACGCTTTTGTCAGTTCTGAGTGTCGAGACAGGGTCTTCATCTTTTCACGCAACCAGCTTTCCAGGGATTTCAACAGCGGTTTCGTTTTTCGCTGACGTTCAGCAAGCCGCTGCTCTGTCGGCATTCCCCTTATATCCGCCTCTATGGCGTACAACTGACCGATCTGCCTCAGGGCTTCTTCCGTCAGATCTGACGGGGTGCGGACGTGCACATCGTGGATCTTTCGGCGGGCATGAGCCCAGCAGGCGGCTTCCCTTATCCGGCCATTGCGGTACAGCTCGTTGAACCCGGCGTACGCATCCGCCTGCAGCACACCGCTGAACCCGGCAAGATGGGTCTGCGGATGGATGCCTTTTCTGTCCGGGCTGTAAGCGAACCACACGGCAGGTGCCAGCTCTGACCCCGCATTGCGGTCATCACGAACATACGTCCACAACCGCCCGGTCTTCGTCTTCTTATTTCCTGGCAACAGCACCGGGACGGGCGTGTCATCGGCTTGGAGCTTGCCATCAGTCAGCACATAGTTCCGAAGCGCCTCTTCCAGCGGTGACAGCAGCCGGCAGCATGCACCCACCCAGCCCGACAGCAGTGAGCGACTCAGCTCCACACCCTGCCGGCCGTATATTTCAGACTGCCGATACAGCGGGGTGTGCTCTGCATACTTAGAGGTCAGTACGCGGGCCAGCAGCCCCGGACCGGCGATACCCCGCTCGATGGGCCGCGAAGGCGCGGGGGCCTGCACGATGGCATCACACTGAGTACAGGCGTGTTTTTCGCGTACAGTCCGGATAACCCGGAAGACACTGCGCATCAGCTCCAGCTGTTCGGCGGCATCCTCACCTAGGTAGCTCAGCGCACCACCACATTCCGGGCAGCATGACGCTGCTGGCAGCAGCCGTTTTTCGTCACGGGGAAGTGATTCAGGGGACGGTTTGCGGGTACGGGTCTGCCGCAGCGAACGCTGCACGGCCGGGTCATCCACCCGACCGGTCAGCGTATCGCTTTCTTTCTGCAACTGGTTAAGGTCGGCTTCCATCTGCGCGATACGGCGGGAGACTTTTTCGGAGCGGCTGCCGAAGTTCATTCGGCGCAGCTTATCCAGTTGCGCCTGCAGATGATCTATTTCGCGTTCACGGGAGGCCAGCTTTTCCAACAGGGCACGGTTCAGCGCTTCCTGTTCAGCAAGGAGAAGTTTCAGTTCGTCGATATTGTCAGGAAGTGAGCTATTCATGCCGGGTATATTACCAGGCTCCTTCAGCGTCGACCAGGATAAAGAGGCCTACAACATAGTCAGGGACGTAAGCAGTCTTTTAGGCTGCCGCCAGTCGATACCTTCAAGGAGCATTGCCAGCTGTGCCGGTGTGAGGAACACTTTGCCATCCCTGGCTGACGGCCAGGCGAAGCGGCCGCGCTCCAGCCGTTTGGTCAGCAGACACAGTCCATCCCCGGTAGACCATAGGAGCTTTACCTGACTGCCATTACGCCCACGGAAGATAAAAACATGACCTGACATCGGATCGTCTTTCAGCATCGTCTGCACTTTTGCCGCCAGGCCGTTGAAGCCGTTTCTCATATCGGTGATGCCAGCGACCAGCCAGATCTTTGTCCCTGATGGTAATGGGATCAACGTTTGAGCTCCCGTATCAGCAGGTTCAGGATATTTTCGCTGATGGCACCATTCAGCCGTAGTGATCCGTGCCGGAACGTCACTTCACAGCTGATATTGAGTGATTCAGGTGCCGCCTCAACTACAGGTTGTGACCGGGAGGAGGTTGCAGGGACAACATCTTCGGCATCAAGTGTTATCGGGAGCAACTCAGGCACGCTGTTTTCTGTTGTTGAAGGAGGACGTAGTTTTCCTTCACGCCAGTACTGACGCCACTTGAACAGCAGATTATCGTTGATGCCATGCTCACGAGCGAGTTGCGCTACGGAGATCTCTGGTCGATGCGAGAGTTCAACCATTTTGATTTTGAACTCAACAGGATAATTAGGGCTTTTTTTACGCACTGCGGTTAATGATTTCATGGATAGCGTCCACCATATTTGGTGTCTACTATCCTCTCAGGAATTTCAGGATCTGCCAGACGGTGCTGAGACGACGCTTACAGAAAAAGAAGATTCATCTTAGTCTGACGGGCAATCTCATATACCAGGGGTATAAGTAAAAAAAATCCTACTTCAAAGAAAACCGGAATACCGGCAATAGCACCCACGGCAGCCATAACCCAATGTGCACGGCTGGCACCAAGATTATTCAGCAGCGTTTTAGCCAGTCGTTCAGCACCACCGGATTCTTCCAGAACTTTCCCAAGAATCCCGCCAAGATCAATGATGGCAATTAAATTTCCCAGTGTTCCACCAATCCCCTTTTCAATAGCGTCCACAACTTCAGGTAAATTCATACCCGATCCCAAACCAACACCAAAGCAGGCTATTATCAGCGTCAGAAAAGCATGGTGTTTTACTTTAATTATAAGAAGAACAATCGCTATAACGGAGGTAAAAAGAACCAGTAACAGCCAGGAGCTGTGATCCATATTATTTTCTCCCTGAGTCGATTTAAATCATCGTCAGTCATTAATTTTTTATTGGCCTGAACTATGCCCGTCATATTAAACGGGCATGTCATAGCCCAAAATAAACCCGCTCACAGTAAAATTTCCGGATGCAGAGAGTTATCCGTCATTGGATGTTTTGTAGGAGTCAGGGGTAATGCCTCTAATTAGTTGAATTCGATGTATAATGCTCGCTTTTGAGGTTTAC
>OKWE01001453.1_pt1 | contig 10452 bp, 10 predicted proteins | sample 1607051 | NCBI WGS metagenome assembly OKWE01 (sample SAMN04414079, study PRJEB24778) | human gut metagenome | material: faecal | host: Homo sapiens | reverse complement strand
TCGATATCTCCTATCGTAACACTGTCATAGCCCGGTGGAATCACAGCCACGTCTGCAGCGGAAAGTCCCGCCTCCAGCACTTCGGTAAAATCCCGGATCTGCAATGGCTCCTCCCCCAGTAATAGATTATATTTTTCCAGAAGTTGCATCACGATTGTATAAATCTGTGCATATTCCCGTGATCTGGTTTCCTCTCCCTGCGCCAGAAGCTGCTGTTCCCTGTTCCATAACTGATGCTGGGTATCCAGCTGTGTCAGCAGCTCATACAATGCCCGGATGCCATCCGAAACACGGGCATCTTTTCGGGCAAATACTGCTGCAAACGGCTCAAGATACCCATATATTTTTTCCCGGAGTTTTTCGAGCTGTTCCAGATCGTAAAGCGTTTTCTGCCGTGGCATATGCCCCCATCGTCTGCTCCACGCCGCTTTGCCGCGGATACCGGTTGCAACCAGATAACTGTCCAGCCGGTCCAGATCGTCCTCCGCAATATCACAGAATCCACACCGCAAAAAGCGCATGACTGCCTCATAACTAAAATTCGTATCCACAATTTCAAGCGCGGCACGAATACATTCAATGAACGGATGAAATAACACTTCTTTGGTCGTATCCATAAAATATGGAATCTCATATTTCGTAAAAACCGGATCCATATAACTCTGATAAGCTTCCACTGCGCCCGTCACCACAGCAATTTCCCGATAGCGGTATCCCTGTCTGATCAGCGCATTGATCTGCCTGGCCACAAGAATCAGTTCTTCCTGTGGATTTTTTACTGCGGCAAGATGGATTTCTTCTACCGGCTTGGTATATTTTGCCGGACGGGGACGAAACAGATTCTGTTCCATAAATGCCAGTGCCGGAGCCAGCTTAAAACGCTTGTGTGCACTGTCTGTCATTACCACCGGTTCCATCACCTGCACATGAAGTTCTTCTGCCATCTTCATCAAAGACAGAATCGTTTTTTTGGACAGTGCAAATAATTCTTCATTTCCACTGCAATGATAAAAATCTTCTGCGGCATCGATTGTAAGCGTAATGTAAATATGCTCTGTCACCTGCAGCAATTCCCGCATGAGATCATTCTGTATCGGTGTAAAACCGGTAAACTCATCAAATACCAGCACCGCATCCCGCAAAGTTTCCGACTGCGGCACAAGATTTTTCAGAACATTTAATATCTCTTCCGCCGTCACAAAACTATCTTTCATAAAATCACAAAAAGCGCGATACATGGTTGCCACGTCGCGCAGTTTTGCAGAAAGTACCGGTGAGATTGTTTTGTCCTCCGTCAGATCCACCAGCTGTTCCGGTGAAATCCGGTACTGCACCAGCTCTGAGATCATTGATTTTACTTCCCCGATATATCCCATCCGGTTCATATTTGCCCGAAGAACGGTAAGCGTCTCCTCCTGTTCCTGTGCAAGCCTGCGCAGCACCAGGTTTTTTCCGGTTTCTTCCAGAACCTGTATGTCCTGCATCCCCATATCATCAAACACACGGTATGCCAGACGCTTAAAACTTAACACATCAATGTTCATAATTGCATGATTCGGTGCAAGTTCCACCAGTTTCTGCTGGGTCTGCATCGTAAACTGCTCCGGTACAATCACCAGATAATTTTTTTTCGTTCCCCTGCCTGCCGCACCAGACGCTCATAGATGTATTCTGTTTTCCCGCTCCCCGAACTTCCCAGTACAAATTGTAAAGCCATAAACCCCTCTTTTTCTCCCTTAATAAATATGTGAAAAGATCAGCGATACCACAACCGTCATCAGACCGGAGACTGCAATTGACAGACTGCTCATTGCCCCTTCAATCTCTCCCATCTCCATTGCCTTTGATGTTCCCATGGCATGCGAAGCAGATCCGATTCCAACGCCTTTTGCCACCGGATCGCTAATGTGAAACAGTTTACAGATATTCTCGGCAAACATATTTCCAATCACCCCTGTGACAATGATAACTGCAACCGTAATGGTTACAATTCCGCCCAGTTCTTCGGACAATCCCATACCGATTGCCGTTGTGATGGACTTTGGAAGCAGTGTGACATACTGTTTGTGTGATAATTTAAAAATCAGTGACAATACCAGCACACACAGCGCAGAGGTCATGGCACCCGCAAAAATTCCTGCAAGAATCGCCTTCCAGTTTTTCTTAAGAGGCTCAATCTGCTCATACAAAGGTACCGCCAGCGCAACCGTTGCCGGTGTCAGGAAATACGAAAGGTATTTCGCCCCACTTTCGTATGTGTCATAATCCACATGAAAAATCAGCAGCAAAATAATGATTAGTGCCATGGAAATCAACAGTGGATTAAAAATAGCGATCTTTAATTTTTTCTTGATCAATACCCCGATCTCATAGGTAATAATACTGATAAATACTCCGAAAAATACAGAGTTCTGTAAAAAGTTATTCATTCTTGTCCTCTTTCTTTCCATGATGCATCATCTGCTGTGTAACCTGTCCTGACACGCCCATAACCAGTACGGTAGAAACGAGCAGCAGAACAATGACCGGAAGCAGAATCGGCCGCAGTTCTCCCCAGCTGTCAATCAGCCCGACACCCGCCGGAATAAACATCAGCGGCATAATCTCAATCAGAAACCGCGCGGCTTCATGCACCTGCGGCAATTTGACCAGTCCCGTCATCAGTGCAATAAATAAAAGCACCAGACCATAAATGCTTGCCGGCATCTGAATCGGAATCACCGCGTGCAGGACTTCCCCGATAAACGAGAAAATAAGAATCATCAATAGTTGTCTTAAATACTTCATTTTTTAACTCCTTCTTTCGCTTTTCCCATTTTAGCACCTTTCAGGATTTTTAGGGCAAAAATAAGGATTGTATTAATAAAATACAATCCCCATTTTTAAATCCTTCTCCCTATTTTTCCTGTGCGTTGCAATCCTTTACATACTGCATAATGATATCTGCCGTACCTTCAATTCCAAACCGCGTATCATTAATGCAAAGATCATAATTTGCAGCGTACCCCCAGTCCTCCCCGGTATAATACATATGATACTGCTTACGCCGCCCTTCCGTCTTCTCAATGATGGCCTCCGCCTCATGCCTTTTCACCTTATGCTTCTCCATCAGATGATGAATCCGGGATTCCCTGTCACCACTTAAAAACACACGTACCACATCGTTTTCCTTCCGGTAAGCATAATTTCCGGCTCTGCCAATCAGAATACACGATGTCTCCCCAATCAGTTCATCCAGAACTTTCCTCGGTGTCCGGTGCACAACACTGTCTTCCCCATCGTCTTCCGCAATGACTGCCAGAAGCGTTCCCGCCGGATTCTCACCGAAATAATCCGGATAATGCTCCAGAATTCCCTTTTTCTTTGCGAGTTCTGTCAATGTCTTTTTATTGTAAAGTGGAACATTCAGTCTGTCTGCCAGAACCTGTCCGACTTCATCTCCATAACAGCCGCACTCTCTTGCAATTGTAATCTTCATGCCGTAATCCCCTTCTTTCCTGTTACCGCAATGTTAGCACAATTTTATCCAGAATTCCAGTCAAATGTGCAATTGTAATCCCATAATTTGTCATTGGAATGTTCTGTGCCTTTGCGCGGTCGATTCTTGATACTACATATCTGCGGTTAAACATACACGCGCCACACTGAATGATCAGGTCATACCCTTCCAGATCCTGTGGAAAATCCGTGCCGCTCACATGATCAATCCTTAGCCGTTCTCCAAATCGTTTCCGCAGCATACGCGGAATTTTTCCCCTGCCGATATCCTCGCTCAAAGGGGCATGCGTACAGCATTCCGCTATCAGCACATGAGAGTTTTCGTTCATTGCATCGATCTGTCTGGCACCTTCCATATAGTACGGCAGATCCCCTTTGTATGCAGCAAACAGCACAGAAAAAGATGTCAGCATACTTTCCGCCGGTTTATTCCGGTATACATAATCAAACACCTGGGAATCGGTAATAATCAGCTTTGGTGCCTGCTGCAGCATGTTGAGTGCCGGAAGCAGTTTGTCCGTGGTCACACTCATAACCATACACTTTTTATCCAGTAATTCCCGCAGCGTCTGCACCTGCGGCAGAATCAGACGTCCTTTCGGTGCCTGAATATCCTGTGGCATAACAAGAAGCACAAGATCTTCCTCCGTGACCAGATCCCCCGTAATCAAACGGTTTCCAAAATTCTCCGGCACTCTGCGGCTCATTGCCTCCCGGACATTTTCCATACCGGCTCCGGTCAATGCACTGACTGCCAGTGCATCTTCCTTTGTTTTTTCTTTCAGATAGTTTTTCAGAGGTGCTGCATCCGCCACGTCCGCCTTGTTAATGATCAGAAGAACCGGAATTTTACGCTCCTTAAACCAGGTGTACCATTTCAGTTCTTCCTCATAGGATTCGCCGGAAACCGGCTGTGCAGAAAATACAATAATTGCCAGATCTGCTTTTTGGGCTGCAAGCCGCGTCCGTTCCACGCGCTGTTCTCCCAGCGTGCTTTCATCATCAAATCCTGCCGTGTCCATAATCGTGCACGGTCCCATCGGATAAATTTCCATCGCTTTGTATACCGGATCGGTTGTCGTTCCCGCCACATCTGCAACGATGGAAACCTCCTGCCCGGTAAAAGCATTGATAAATGAAGATTTTCCGCTGTTTGTTTTTCCAAATACACCGATATGCAGACGATTTGCAGACGGTGTTTCATTCCATGTTGCACCCATATGCGTTCTCCTTCTTGTGCGTTTTGCTGAATCAGTGATAATCTCCACGGTTTACGACCACTTTGTATCCGACACTTTCCATGCGGCGCGCCATACAGTGCCGGCACTCTGCCGCCTCATCTCCCGTACAGATTTTATTATCATATAATTTATATTTTTCCCGCACTGCTACCGGGGAAAGATTCGGCATCACAACATTTGCCCCTGCCTGAATTCCTTTTTCCCTGCCCAGCGGATGAATGGTTCCCAGTGCAGTTGTTGATGGCAGCAGCACATGCGGCTGCAACAGTCGGATAATGGATAAAAGCCGAAGCGTATCTTCCATTGTTCCTGCCTTTTTTTCGCCAAACGGGGTATCCTTCTGGGGAATAAACGGACCGATGCCTACCATATGCGGCTGCAATTTCCGGATAAACTGCAGATCTTCATACAGCGTATCCACCGTCTGCTCCGGCGAACCGACCATAAATCCACATCCCACCTGATAACCGATTTCTTTTAAATCCCACAGACAGTCCATGCGATGTTTCCAGAACATTTCTGCCGGATGCAGTTTTCCATAATGCGCCTCGTCCGCGGTCTCATGACGCAGCAGATACCGGTCCGCACCGGCATCAAAAAATGCCTGATAGCTGTCGTGCTCTTTCTCCCCGATGGAAAGCGTCACCGCACAATCGGGATACTGTGCCTTGATCTGCCGTATCAGGGCACAGATTTTATTGTCCGTAAAATACGGATCTTCCCCGCCCTGCAGCACAAAGGTCCGAAATCCCAGTTCATACCCATTTGCACAACAGGAAAGAATTTCTTCCTCCGTCAGGCGATAGCGTTCTGCCTTGCGATTGCTCTTTCGAATGCCACAGTAAATACAGTCATTCTTACAGTAATTGGTAAATTCAATCAATCCACGGATAAACACCTGCTTTCCGTAAATGGCATCTGCTGTCTTACGTGCCCGCTCGTGAAGAAATGCAATGTCCCCGGTATCCGTTGTCTCCAGCAGCAGAGCCAGCTGTTCACGGGTTATATTCTGTCTGTTTTCAATTTCCGTTATGATCTGCTTTAACATTTACATACACCGTTCTGGCACTTGCGCCATCCAATCTTTGAATTTTTATTTTGTGGATTCTTTAAGTACTACTTCATACGACAACAGTGTCCGATCCGGTACCGTCTCCCCTTCAATCTGCGCCAGCAGATTCTTACAGGCTTCCATTCCGAGTTCTCTCGCATTGAAAGACAACGAAGTGATCGATGGTATATTGTTCTCGAGCACGGAACTGTTGTAAAACGATGCCACACGGATATCCTGCGGCACTTTTATGTGTTCCTGCCGCAGCTTGCGAAGTACCTGTATGCAGATGGCATCATCCATGCAGACAATACAATCCGCCCCTTTTTCCAGCACTTCTTCCACTGCACGATCCATAAAGGCACAGCTCTCCAAATTCCGGTAAACAAGCGTTTCTTCCACTTCTCTTCCCGCTTCCTGATATGCCTGCTGGTATCCTTTATACCGGTTCTGGTTGACTACGAAAGATTCACTTCCTCCGAGCAGAGCGATATGCTTCATCTGGCGCATCAGTAAAATAGATGTCAGTTCGCGGCAGGCGCTCTGCTGGTCATTGTCCACCTGTTTGACTTTGCGGTAGGTAGTACTACCGGTTGTAACAAACGGAATCTTTTTCTCTAAAAGCAGTTCAATCTGCGGGTCTTTTAAAAAGGTCCGCAGCAGCACAATCCCGTCCACCTTGCGGTTTCTCACGATGCGCTCGAGACTGGTAATATCATTTTCCTGACAGATACACAACAGAATGTCGTACTCATTCATTCCTGCAATTTCCTGAATTCCTGTAATGACTTCCTGAAAAAACGGAAGATCTACCAGTGCATAATCCTCCGGCATAACCACGCAGAGATTGAATGTTTTTGACTGTGCAAGTCCTCTTGCAATTACATTCGGTTTATAATCATGCTCCTCTATATAAGCCAAGACTTTTTGCCTTGTTGCCTCACCGATTCTTCCCTTTCCGGATATTGCCCGGCTGACTGTCGTTTTGGAAACGCCAAGTGCTTCCGCAACATCCGAAATGGTGATTACATTTCCCTTTTTCATATTCTTCTCCTAACTGCACACCTATGCATCCATTGCATGTTAAACGGTTGCGCAGTTACATTTTGCAGTTTTTTATCAATTTTGTCAAGTATCCCCTATTCCTTTGAATTTTTCTGCAATTTTTGTAATTTTTCTTCTGCTTTCTTTAATTTATCATAATTTGTGACATACACCTTATCATTGGCAGTCAGTTTATCATACGCATTTCTTGCCTTTTGCACCGCTTCTTTGGAATCCTTTGTAATGGTTCCGAGTGCGTCAATCAGTTTTACGACCTTTTTTGCTTCTCCCTTATCTGTTGCATCGGTACTTTCCGTTCCAGGAAGTTCATACACCAGCACCGGATAATTCTTCTTAACATTTTCAAATACTACCTTCGCGACTTCCGGCGGAAGATTGATGCAGCCATGTGATCCTGCATATTTATAAATACTTCCTCCGAACTTGCTGCGCCAGTAGGCATCATGCATACCGACATTTCCCGCAAAAGGCATCCAGTATGTAACCGGCGTCTCATAGTTTTCTCCGCGCAGCGTTGCATTTTTCTCGGTATATGTCACGCCATATGCACCGGTCGGTGTCGCATTATTTTTCGATACATTTCCCGATACAAAATCCGAATCAATCACCAGTTTTCCATCTTTATATAAGAACATATGCTGTGCCGTCAGATTGATCTCAACGTAAGAATCGCCATAATCATTTTTTCCATGGGAATTGGCTGTCATGGAATAATTCAGTTCTCTTTCCACTGTTTTCCCGGCTTTGATCTCACTCGTAATCTGGGCGATTTCCTTTTCCGTATCAATCTTCCATCCATAATGGCTCTCCGGAATCGTAACCGTCTTTCCGTAAGAAGTCTTTAACGTTTTGGCACTGTAACAGGTATTATATTTTTTTGCAAGATCACTGACGTATGCTTTTACACACTCCTGGTCCAGTACCGGTTTTAACTTTTTATTTAACCGGAACCAGTCACCAAATACGGAAGCATCGAGTACCTCTTTGGAATCTCCCACGGTAAATGTAATCTTTGTCTTTGCATACCCGTTCATTTTCTTTACGGCTTTTACCAGATTCTCATCATCATCTAAAACCGTCGGATCTTCATAAACGCCGGCTTTTTCCAGAGAGAGGTTCTCTTTTAATCCTTCCACCGCCTCCTGCACTGCCTGATACATTTTCTCTGCATCAATGGTCGTTCCCATGACGCACCCAACCACGGTAAATCCTTCCGTCTTATCATAAGAAGAAACCGAAGCATTCTCCGGTGCCGTCTGATTGTCTGCATCCATACAGTCCAATGCATCGATCTGTGTCTGCAGCTTATCTTTGTCATAGTCGACAAGTGTTGTATTTTTCAATGTCTGTTTCTGGAAAATTTTTACCGGCCATGCAAACATATTCTGTGCGTGTACCAGCTCTGTTATTTCGTCTCCCCACTGTGGTTCCAGCGAAATATCCTGTCCGGAAATTTTTTCTGTATGCTTGTCTCTTGTTGCTATCTTTAACTGGTAGGAATGGATTTCTTCCGTAATCTCATCCATCACTTTCTGCGCGGTATACCCTCCCGCTTTTCTTCCATTTAATGTCGTTTTCGGGAAAAAGTGATTGTGGAAATAAACGGCCAGTCCCAGATACAAAAGAACGGCCAGTCCTGCCACCATCCATATCAGTTTTCTTCTCTGTTTTCTTTTCATTCGTGCTTTTTTCAAAATTCTTATCCTCCGTCACTATTGTATTATACAAAAGCACAAGAGGTTGTCAATGTGCCAAATTTTTAAAGTTTTATGAACATTGCGGGTTTTATATTGTCGTGCTTTTTTCCCCGTGCTATAATCAGTTTCAGAACAAAAGAAAAAAGATCTGCACACAAATATAAAAGGAGTATTTATGTTGCCGGAAACCAAAAGTAAGCGGACGTTTGTGTTCCGAAAATATTATGAAAAATATAAACATTTATGGATTTTGTTATATTTTTTCGTGTACATGGCATGGTTTAACTATGTAGAAAAAACCGTCACGACACATTTTCATGTCATCCATGTACCGATTGATGATTATATTCCGTTTTGTGAATACTTTGTCATCCCTTATCTGCTCTGGTTTCCTTTTGTCGGATGGGGCATCGCCTATATGGCATTACATAATAAAACAGATTACTATAAATTGTGTGCGTTTTTGTTTACTGGAATGACAATCTTTTTAATCATCTCCACGGTATACCCGAACGGGCAGTATCTGCGTCCGACCTATTTCACACACCACAATCTGTGCACCATGCTCTGTGAACGCCTATATGCCGGTGATACTCCGACGAATCTGTTTCCGAGTATCCATGTATATAATTCGCTCGGCATTTATCTTGCGGTGACACACAATAAAAAGCTGCGCAAAAACAAGCTGGTCTGTCTCCTGACACTGATTCTGACGGTCAGCATCATTCTGGCAACGATGTTTATCAAGCAGCATTCTTTCTTTGATGTATGTTGTGCATTTGTTCTTGCCGCAGTCATGTACCATGTGGTTTACCGCCACAACTGGGCGCGTGCTAAAGCTGCCGCCACCTCATCCAAAACCGATAACAATTTTTCTGTGGAATAATAAAAGAGCTGGCCTCTCTGGTCAGCTCCTTTTCTTTTTTCTTTTTCCTTTTATTTTTTGCGTTCTGCCGCATGCCGGTACACGGTTTCCATGGATTGAAGAAGTTCATCAAAATTTTTCTTCTGACTCTCCATTTCTTCTGTAAAATCCTCCATCTGCATCCGGTTGCGTTCCTCGGATTTGGCAATTTCCTCATCTGCATTGCGAAGCACAACAATCTGGTTTTCCATCTCTTTGAAATTTGGACATGGTTTTAAACGATTCCATTCCTGTGCCTGACGCGAAGCTTCCTGACAGGATTTCATCAGTTTGGTCATTGCCACATTGTTTTCTTTCAGCAATGTAACCATCCGGTGTACCTGCTCTTCCAACTCTGCAATTCTCTCATCCGAATCTGCCAGCCTCTTATGTGCCTGATCAATCAACTCATCATACGTTCCCGCAGATACACGCATCGTTTCTGCCGCCGTAACAAACTGTTTTCCTCCCTCTCCCATACGCCCGGCTTCAATCGCCGCATTGAGGGCAAGCACTCCCATCTGCTTTCCGCAATCCTGCATCTTTTCCAGTTCCTCTCGGGTCTTTTCATTTTCCGCCTTGAGTGCAACCGGAAATTCGTTCAGGAATTTGGATGGCGTGGTGAAATGTTTGTTTTCCTCCACCAGCTGTGCCATCTCCTGTTCGATCTGTGCAAAATTCTGCAGCATCTGCTCTCTTTTTTCCGATGACTGTACTTCCTGCTCCTGATATGACGCCAGCTGTCCGGTCAGCTCCTGCTCCTTTTCTCCGTTGTCTGCTGCCATTTGTGATGCTTCTTTTATATTTTCCTGTATCTGGGTGATTCCGGCTCCCAGCTGCTGATATGTTTCTCTGATTTCCCTTGCGGTTGCATCAAACATATCTTTTCCGTCCTTCATATGGGCAAAAAAGCCTTCATCCAGCTGTGCCAGGTTTCTCATCCGTACCAGTGTTTCCTGTTTTTGTTTCTTTTTTCCGAACATTACTTGCCCTCCA
>OKWE01001450.1_pt1 | contig 10475 bp, 10 predicted proteins | sample 1607051 | NCBI WGS metagenome assembly OKWE01 (sample SAMN04414079, study PRJEB24778) | human gut metagenome | material: faecal | host: Homo sapiens | reverse complement strand
CTTAATCCACATATCAAACCATAATCGGATAATTTTTTCTCTCTCGTTCATAAAGTACCTCCATAACTTCCGATTTTCTCAATTCTCCAAACTTGAATTGACCGAGCTGATAGTTACCGTTTTCTAACACTCCATTCATCATCTTGAGCTTTTCTTTCAGCATAGTAACCGCAAGGCATATCCTTTAGAATACCAACAGAATTATCTAAGTCGAATACTGATTTTAAGGATACTAACTTTGCTTCGTCTGTTTCATGTGCTTTTCCACATAGAAATTGCCACATTCCATCATCTTCATCATGTGATACATACAAAATAGGTTCTCCATTCTCTAATATGTGGCAACAGGTTATTGTAGCTGTATTTGGTGCATCATAAAATGGGAATTTCATATTTAACACTCCTTTCAAACTTGAATTTTATAACTTATCAATCCCAATATAATATTATCATATGGTCTATCTTCTTGCGGTCAGTCAGCTCTATAATATGAGGATTATTCTCTTCCTGAGCTATAATCCATACTTTATAGTTTCCACATTCATCACTATCTCCAACAAAAGAAATATTACTTGGTTCAGCAACACCACTTTTTTCAATATATCTCTCTATTTGGGAAATAGGTAAAACTGTGTCAATCCAAAGAGCATCGGCGTATGTTGATTTTTCTCCTTTACTATTTGTGATTTCATAGCCATAAGTAGATACATAAATTACACTATCTGAGTCAGCAGACTTAATCTGTGCTACAAAGTTTTGTAAAGGATTAATATCTTCTTCGTCTAAACAAAAACTATTATAATCCTTACTTTTTTTATCAAAGTAATTATCAAATCCCATCAGAACATCATCATTCAAATCAAATTTTCTTGAATTAAAAACTATTTCTAATATGCCCATATTTTATTCCTCAAATTTCAGTTTGTTTAAGCCTTATGACCGCCGATTTGCTCGTTTCGGTCTTTGGCGGTTGCACCTTCTTCAAGGTTCATTCCCTTCAACACAGCATTCTTGCCAAACTTCTTTTTGATACTCAGCATTGCTTCTTGCATACGCCTTTCCCGTTCTAATTTTTCTTCTTCCTCCGCCTGCTTCTTCCTCTGTGCTTCGTAATCGGTAAAGAGGTCGAGTTGCTGGTATTCATCTTCCTGCTTGACGGATTTTTCATCAACAAGTTTATTCGCTGTGATTGTTATTCTGCGTACAAGCAAATGCTCGTCAACTATCCTGTCATACAAGTCCATCACGGCGTTGGTAATCAATCGAGTAGAGGAAGTCTTTTTCTCAAGATTCGCTGTTCCGTGTGCGTGCTTTGGAACTTTGCGTCCATATCGGTCAATCGTAACCTCGCCTTTGTATTGATATTTTAGGTTCGGATTACTTAAATTCTCAATATCATAGCCGATTGTCAACACAAGCTGGTCAGTTACAAGTCCTTTATCCACCAAATCAAGCACCATTTGGTCGGTCATTTCTTTTACAATCAACTTTGCCTTTTCGTAATCATACGGGCAGTGAAGTACCTGTCCTGAACATACACTATTGGTTTCCGGCTTATAGGCTTTGACCTGCTCCATCGTACAAGGTTCATATCCCCAAGCATGGTCAATTAGCAATTCCGCATTGATTCCAAACAGCTTGTAGAGCAGTTCTTCGTTATACAGTTCATTCGACTTTCCGATGGAACACCTTGCAATATCTCCCATAGTAAAAAGTCCATGTTCTTCCAGTTTCTTTGCATAGCCTTTACCAACTCTCCAGAAATCTGTAAGCGGTCTATGATTCCATAGCTGTCTGCGGTAAGACATTTCATCCAATTCGGCAATTCGCACACCGTCCTTGTCCGGCTCAATATGCTTTGCCACGATATCCATCGCAATTTTACACAAGTACATATTCGTGCCGATTCCGGCTGTTGCTGTGATTCCTGTTGTTTTCAAAACATCCTGTATCATCGTCATGGCAAGTTCCCTTGCAGTCATCTGATAGGTGTTCAGATAATTTGTTGCATCTATGAATACTTCATCAATCGAGTAAGGGAATATATCTTCCGGAGCAATGTATTTCAAGTAAACACTGTAAATCTTAGTGCTATACTCCAGATAGTATGCCATACGAGGTGGTGCAACGATATAATCAATCTCCAATGCTGGATTCGCATTTAATTCTGTACTGTCATCAGATGAACCAGTAAATGTACGATTTGGTGCTTTCCATCTTCGGTTGTTATTAGCTTCTTTTACCTTTTGCACGACTTCAAACAAGCGTGGTCTGCCGGGTATCCCATAACTTTTTAATGACGGAGATACCGCAAGGCAGATGGTTTTCTCTGTCCTGCTTTTATCTGCAACCACAAGATTTGTTGTCAAAGGGTCACGATTTCGCTCTTTACACTCCACAGAAGCATAGAATGATTTGAGGTCAATTGCGATATAGGTCTTTTGCTTTGCCATCATTCTATGCTCCCTTCTAAAATTCCTTCGAGTAAATTATGCTATCGTTAGTGTCAATCCTCGGTATAAAAACCATCCAATACATATGTTGTGACTGGTGTTATATACAATTCATATTTAATAACCAGTCTGATTAAATCATTTCCGTCAATCAGTGTTATCGGCGTACCTTCTCTCGCAGCCTCTCTTGCCTTATTGGTAAATCGGCTATTAGTAATAAATACTCCATAATCGGCTTGATATTTGTTCATCGCCCCAAGAAATTGATTGATATCCGGCTCACTCACTGGATTTGAATTAAATCTTTTACACTGAATAACCACTCTGGTTGTTCTAAAATCATCGGCATCTACGTGATATCCATAACCATCAATGCCACCATCATTTGACACCTGAACGCCTTTGTTGGTAAACTCCACTCCCATCTTTGTAAGAAGTGCTCGTGAAAATTGTTCAAACTTTGCTGGAGACATATTAGCGATTGCACTCTGAAGTTTTACCTTGAAATCATCTAACAATTCGTCATCTGTGGATTCATTCTCCTCGTCTTCAACCTCCAGTGTTTCTACTGGCTTGTTTTTCGATTTGTTCTTAGTCGAATGTTCCTCCCAATAGCTTCGAGCCTTATCCCTTACTTCTGTCTTAACATCAAAATCTGTTAAATCTACATTTGCTCCATCTTGAGTAAGTGTAATCTTTGGATTGAATTTCACATAAGATATGAGTCCGACATAACTAAGCTCTTTAATAGCAAAATTAAACTTAAAATCAAATTTTTTGTACTGATTTCCTGTTTTATTAGATGTATATAGTTTCTGTTCAAATTCAGCAATATGCTCATCTAACTCACTAATTCTGTCTCTAATTTCAGAACGCTCTAACTGTCCACCTGCTTCCTGAAGGACTTGAAGGATTGGTTTAATAAGGTATGATACTTGTTCTTCTGTATTTAAATCGTCATAAAACATATTTACATTTACACCTCTCATTTACTGTGCATACTTCTTGAAATTCTCTGCCTGCTCAAGAACTTCCTTGTAAACATCATCAATGGTTACTGGCGGATAGCCGAACTCATCAAGCAGCAATATCAAATCCACTTGCAAGTTTGCCTTAATATCATCACGGGCAGACCAATCGGTATAGCGTGACTTATCATCAACAATCAACTTTATCCTCTTGGATAGTTCAATCATTTTATCGTCCGGATATTCAAACTCAAACTTCTTGGAAACTGCTTTCAAAATATCATAGAAAGCTTTTTCTTCATAATCTATACCCATATTCTTGAAGGAGTTCTTTTCTGTTTTCAGTTCAGACAACAACTGTGCAAGCTGCTCCGCAACATCATCAAGGACTTCGTTGGCATACGCTTCATCACGACGACGGTTATTATACTCATCAACAACTTTCTTGAGTCTGTCTGCAAATTCCACACCCATAATCTTATTGACTTTCTTAAACTCGTCAATCGCCTGAGAAAGAAGTCTTTGAAGTATCTTGATTTTCGTATTCGGCAACTGAATAGCATTTATCTTATCCATATACTCATCGCTGAAAATGTCCACCGATATATGCTTTCCGGTTTCAAATAATTCCTCAATGCCATCAGACTGAATTGCACCCTCAAGCATTTTGCGGACACGAGCGTTCATCTGCTCAATATCCGGTGCATCGCCTTTTGTCAACTTGAAAAGGATAGAACGGACAGCACAATAAAAATGGATATAATCCTTATCTTCATCAGAGAATTTCTCACTTGAACTACAAAGATTAAATGCCTGCTTCATTCTCTTGACTGCTGCCATAAATCTTCTTTCCAGTTCTTCAGACAACTGCACATACTCAACTGCACGATTCAGGCAGGCAAGCTGTTCAGTAGGAGAACCGTTGAAGAAATCACTACTGTTAAAGTTGTGGAACATCTGACCAAGAACTTCTAACTGGTCTTTTACAATCGTGATAGACTGCTCCACACCTTCAAATTCTTCGCTCTCAAAATTCGTATATTTCTTGAGGGCAGTGTTCATATTTTTCTTAATACCTATGTAGTCAACAATTAAACCTTTATCTTTGCCCTCGCATACACGATTTACACGAGAAATCGTCTGAATAAGGGTATGCTGCTGAATAGGCTTATCAATGTAAATCGTATCAAGCTCCGGCACATCAAAACCAGTCAGCCACATATCTACAACAATGGCAATCTTAAAGTTTGATTTCGGATTTTTGAACTGACGGTCAAATTCTTTCCTATCCTCTTTTGTGCCAAGCATATCAAATAGGTCTTTTTCATCATCTTTATTACGAGTCATAACCAACTTGATTTTTTCCATTGGCTTCAACTCTTTTTTATCTTTCTCACTCAGAACAACACCATCATCACAAATCTTCTTTTCTGTCCATTTCGGTCTGAGTTCCTTTACTATCTTATAGAAATCGTATGCTATATTTCGGTTGGAACATACAAACATTGCTTTGCCTGCTACGGTTGCACCTTCTGCCACACGGGTTTCATAATGCTTGATAAAGTCCTCTGCAACAGCACGAAGTCTATCAGGGTCGCCAATAATAACTTCCATTTTGGCAACTGCTTTCTGACTTTCTTCTACTTGATGTTCATTTGCTCCCTCAAGCTCACACTGTGCATAATATTCTTCAATCTGTCTTACCTTGTCCTGATTAAGCATAACCTTAGCTGCACGACCATCGTAAACAAGATTAACTGTAATACCGTCCTTAACAGCTTCCGTCATTGTATATGCGTCTACAACACCACCAAAGACTTCGATTGTTCCATCAACCGGAGTTCCGGTAAATCCAACATAAGTTGCATTTGGTAAAGAGTCGTGCAAATACTTGGCAAAGCCATAGGTTTTCTGAACACCTGACTCTGTAATCTTAACCTTTTGGTCGAGATTGATTTGGCTTCTGTGTGCTTCATCAGAAATACAAATAACGTTCGTTCTGTCTGTAAGAAGCTGCAAATCCTCTGTGAATTTCTGAATGGTAGTCAGATAAACACCGCCACTCTCTCGTCCTTGAAGCTCCTCACGAAGTTTCTCACGGGACTCAATACTTACAACAGTTTCATCCCCGATATATTTCTTTGAACCTACAAACTGTTTGGAAAGCTGGTCGTCAAGGTCTGTTCTGTCCGTAATAATAAGAATAGTCGGAGAAGAAAAGTATTTGCTTTTCATCAGCATACGGGTAAGAAAAAGCATTGTATAACTCTTGCCGCAGCCTGTCGCTCCAAAGTATGTACCACCTTTACCATCTCCTTCGGGGCGAAGATGAGCCTTGATATTCTCATACAATTTATTTGCCGCAAAGAACTGTGGATAACGACACACTATCTTCAAATCCTTATCTGAGTTATCCGGAAAATAAATAAAATCTTTGATAACTTCAAGCAAACGGTCTTTTCGGAAAAGTCCTTTTATCATCGTTACAAGAGAATTGATACCGTCCAGTTCTTTATCGTCTGAGTTTATCTTTCTCCACGCATAGAAGAAATCATACGGGCTGAAGAAAGAACCATATTTATTATTTGCTCCATCACTGATAACAACAAACGCATTGTATTTGAAAATCTCCGGAATATCTCTACGGTAACGGATTGTAAGCTGCTTATATGCGTCCATTATGGTCGTATTCTCTTGTACCGCACTCTTAAATTCAAGAACAACAACAGGAATACCATTTACGAACACAATGCCATCAGGAATACGCAACTGATTATTTACGCCTTCAATTTCAAACTGATTAACCACTTTGAAAATATTGTTTTCGGGAGTGTCGAAATCAATAAGTTCAATGTAGAGGTCTTTCTGCGTTCTATCCTCACGATTAAGAATAAATCCATCGCAGAGCAACTTAAATACAGCTTTGTTTGCTTCATAAATCGTACCGGAAATATTACGCAGCATTAGAATGACACTATCCACCTCACTCGGTGTGATACCGTCTTTCGCATAGCGATTATAAAGGTATTGCTTCAGGTCGTCCGTAAGCAGAACCTCTGTCCTTTCTCTGTGTATCTGGTCGCCACTGACATAGGTGTACCCCTCGTCTTTGAACAACTCCATTATTGACATTTCCAATGCGTGTTCATTAAAATTTGCCATTGCGTTCACTCCTTTGGTATTCTGCATCAAATTATGATGCAACTACACTTGTATAATAAGCATTATAAAGTGCTTGTACTGTTTCATAATATTTATCTTCATAAGTTTCTGCTTGTGCGTCGGTATACTCTAAGAAAAACTGACAATCAACATCTTCGCCAAACTTATTATTTATAATTGTTGCTATATTCTCAACAAGTTCCATCATCCACATACAAACGGTTTCTTCTCTTGTGTGTGCTAGACTTTGATATTCCCATACATAATCAATCGGAGGTATAGGTGTTTCCTTATCAAAATCCATTTTTTTATCTACGAAATAATAGAAATATTCATCAATATACTCTCCAATAGATATTTGAGCCACATTCAAAATCATCATCAGACGATTTTCTTTGTTTATAGGTTCAAAGATATTAGGAGTGCCGTTCCATTCTAATTCTCTGTATCTATCATAGCTTCGATGAAAATATTTTGCTCCATCATACAAATAATCCCTTCCCAAATTATATTTCTCTATATCTTGCTGAAGTTTATCTATACATCCCTGTAACCAATACTTTCCCGTAAATTGTTTAATCTTATATCCGGCTTGATTTAATATCTCATTTTGTAATTCTTCAGAACACCGGCAGTATTCCGAATAAATTTTCCTTGTATGCTTTTCAAGCGGATGTAGATTAGCTGCTATAATACACCACGGCAAATAATCTCTTTCCTCTTGATTATCAATTAGAAAAAGTCGAGCTTTTTCTTGCAATGCTATACGTTCCTTTTCGCATTGCAATTTCTGTATTTCCTTTTCATGTCGTGATTGCAACCAATAAATCAAAAAAGAAACTGCTATTGTTGCCACCAGTGACAATACTCCGATTATAATCTGAATTATATCTGCTAATGACATAGGTCCCTCCTTGTAAATGATAATTTAGAAGAAACTGCTCAATCATTGTTTCAGGAGCAATTTGCAGCTTTTTATAATGAAAATGAACTACCAGATGGTTACAGTATTGCTACATTAGATAGTCTTTGTTCAATTAAAGGTGGGAAACGACTCCCTGCCGATGGCGAACTGCTTGATACTCCAACCGCACACCCATATATCCGTGTGCGTGATTTGGGAAGCAATCGGTATGTGTGTCTGACCAATCAATTTCAATATATTGATGAAGAAACACATTCTGCTATATCACGGTATATTGTCAATACTAACGATATTGTTATTTCTATCGTTGGAACTATTGGCTTGATAGGAAAAATACATACTTCGCTCAACAATGCAAACCTTACTGAAAACTGCGTTAAACTGGCTAATATTCATACGGTTACCCCTGATTATCTTTACTATACTCTTTGCTATAAAAAGCAAATAAAAGAGATTGAATTATTAACAGTTGGTGCAGTTCAATCTAAGTTACCGATGTACAATATACAGTCAATGAAAATCCTCGTACCCCCAGCAGAAGTTATAGAGGACTTTCAACATAAATTCGATATATTTAATGAGCAAATCGAAGCAAATACTATCGAAATTCAAAGACTTTATGAATTGCAATCTGTTTTATTGGCAAAGCTGGCATATTAAGCCGCTAAATTATCATTTATCTTCTGTTTCAAATCTATTCTATCGGTTATCGTCTTGTAGGCTTTCACTATTTTTCTCTGCTTTTCAATATCCGGTACTGGAAGTTCCACCATACAAAGCTCATTCCAATCGAAAATCTCTCTTACGCTTCCGTGTGACTTATACCTTGCATAACGGTCAAATTCTGGTCGGCTGAACCAAAGCATAAGATATTCAGGGTCAAGTTCCTCTTTATTTTCAACTTCAAAAACTGTATAAGAGCTTGAAATGATACAATCTTCTTCATCTAAATAAGCAATAGAAATTTTCTCTCCATTTCGTGAAGTAACGGGTCCGTATGCAAACTGTCCCGTTCTAACTATTTTATAATTCGATAAATCAGTTCCTACAATATTTGCGATTGAGGGAATAAATTTTTTGCTTATACTTACGCCGAGCAACTTTGTTACGGATAAATCCTTATTACGCTCGTCCACAAGTCGAATGTAATTGCCTAATATCTTATATCCTTTTTCCATTCCTACCACCTTAACCAATGTATTTTCTATGAGCAATTTTCACATTGCTCTGCTTGACCATTGCATATTGCAATGTCGTATCTATTCTTCTATGCCCCAAGAGCTGCTGAAGCTGCTCTATTGGCATTCCTTTGTCTATTGCCATTGTTGCAAGTGTTCGCCTGAATTTATGAGGGTGGACCTTATTTAATCCCAAGCGTTTTCCAAGCTGTCGTAATCTCACTTCAATACCTCCGATATTCATTCGATTATACGGAGATTGTAATGAAACAAAAAGTGCTGGATTGTCGTCCTTTCGGCTATTTAAGTAATTCTGCAAATGTATTTTTGTTCTTGCATCAAAATATACTATTCGCTCCTTATCGCCTTTGCCGAAAACCACACATTCTCTTTCGTTAAAGTCTATATCCTCACGATTTAGCAACACCATTTCTCCGACACGCATCCCCGTTGAAGCAAGCATATCAATCATTGCCAAGTCCCTGAGTTCTGTGCAATTATCTCTCATCAATTCAAGTGCTTCATCTGAATAAGTTTCCTTAATGTTTGTTCCGGTCTTAACCTTATGTATTCGCCTGACCGGACTTTTCAAAATATAATCCTCGTCCTCAAGCCAAGAGAAAAAACTGGAAAGTATTCGTCTTATATTATCTATCGTAACTTTACTTGATTTTTTCTTTGCTTGATACTCTGTCAAATAACAACGAATGTCGTCAGTTGCGATATATTTGATACTCTTTCCAATACCATCAAGCATTGACTGTATCGTTGCATTATAGTATTTCAAGGTTTTCTCCGAACAGCCTTCGATCCGCTTTGCCGTGATAAATGCTTCGACTGCATCCGTCTCTTCTGCTGCTGGAATTGCGCTGCCATCATAGGTGATCGTTGCCCCTTCCAATGTCTCAGCCATTGCATCCCGAAGGTGCATGAGCTGTTCGTTGTTGAGATACGGCAGCATTTTTCGCTGTATCTCCGTGATAAGTTGTTCTGTCATTGTCGTGTCTCCTTTCGAGGTAAGAGAACGACATTCAGTGGCAGTCCCTTTTGTAAAACTCTCGCCACTGGTGAGAGTTATTCAGACGGTAAACGATAATTTAGAGCAGCAAGCGCAAGCAATATATCATGAGCGTTTTGAGACTGTTTCGCCTAATGATTTGCCTTCCGACTGGCGTATTGTAACTCTTGGAGAGGTTGCGACGATCTCAAATAAGAGTTTCAACCCACTGAAAGAGCCTGAGATACTGCTTGAGCATTATAGCATTCCAGCTTTTGATGAGGCGAGGTTTCCGGTCTTTGAGCTATCCACATCCATCAAGAGCAATAAATTCATCATTGATGCCTCGTGCTTCATGATCTCAAAACTCAACCCAACAACGAAGCGTGTTTGGAAGCCGTATTGTCTGACCGGGAATGCAGTATGCTCTACGGAGTTCATCGTCTATAAAGCAAAGGATCAATCTATTACGGATTTCCTGTACTCAGTCATAGACAGCGGCTCCTTTTCCGACTTTATGTGTAGTCATGTTACTGGCTCAACGGGCAGTAGACAAAGAACAACACCGTCGGACACGCTCTCTTATGAGTTAATTCTTCCTTCGGAGGACGAGCTGGCAGAGTTTCAGTCTCTCGTTTCACCGATGTACGCTCAAATGCGGATTAACGCCATTGAAAACGACAAGCTCAAACGACTTCGGGATAGTCTTTTACCCAAGCTGATGTCCGGCGAGATTGATGTCTCTTCTGTTCATCTCTAAGCCGCTAAATTATCGTTTATCTTCTTATTGAC
>OKWE01001447.1_pt1 | contig 10493 bp, 9 predicted proteins | sample 1607051 | NCBI WGS metagenome assembly OKWE01 (sample SAMN04414079, study PRJEB24778) | human gut metagenome | material: faecal | host: Homo sapiens | reverse complement strand
TTACACATGAACATCTGGATCATATCGCGGGACTTGGTGTTATGGCAAGAAGATATGGGCTGCCGATGTATGCGACGGCAGGAACCATTGAAGCCATTAAGAACACGCCGTCTGTGGGAAAGATCGACCCGGAATTATTTCATGAAATTGTTCCGCAGGAAGATTTTGTAATTGGAGACCTGACGATTTCCCCGATCCATATCTCACATGATGCGGCGGATCCTGTGGCATACCGGATAAAAAAAGGAAACCGTACCTTTGCGGTAGTAACCGATCTGGGAAATTATGATGATGAGATTGTGCAGCAGCTGCAGGGACTTGATACTTTGCTGCTGGAGGCAAATCATGATATTCATATGCTCGAAACGGGCGTATACCCTTATCCGCTGAAACGCAGGATTATGGGAAACAGGGGACATCTGTCGAATGAGCGGAGCGGCCAGCTGCTCTGTGAACTTCTTCATGATAAATTCGGCACAGTGGTACTGGGCCATTTAAGCAAGGAAAATAATTACGAGGAACTGGCGTATGAAGCAGTGCGTCTGGAAGTTACGATGGGGGATAATCCGTACAAAGCGGATGATTTCCCGATGTATGTGGCAAAAAGAAATGCGGTTTCGCCTGTAATTCGTGCAGAGTAAAAAGGAGAGTTTATATTATGGAAAAAACAATGGACAAAGCAATTATTACAGTAGTAGGAAAAGATACCGTCGGTATTATTGCAAAGGTATGTACTTATCTTGCTGACAACGGCGTAAACGTGCTTGATATTTCACAGACGATTGTTTCTGGATTTTTTAATATGATGATGATTGTGGATATGGCAGATGCAAAGAAGCACTTTGCAGAGATTTCCGGAGAAATGGATGCATTGGGAGAAAAAATAGGCGTTTCAATCAAATGTCAGCGCGAAGAAATTTTTGAAAAAATGCATCGTATCTAAAACATGGAGGAAGCAAAGAATGATTAACAGCTGGGAAGTACAGGAAACCAACGAAATGATCGAGAAGGAGAATCTGGATGTGAGAACCATCACACTCGGGATCAGTCTTCTTGACTGTATTGATTCGGATCTGGATCGTCTGAATCAGAATATTTACAACAAGATTACAACCGTGGCAAAAGATCTGGTAGCGACCGGAGAAAAGATTGAAAAAAGTTATTCCATTCCAATCGTAAATAAGAGAATTTCTGTGACACCAATTGCGCTGGTGGGCGGTTCGGCTTGTAAGACACCGGAGGATTTTGCTACAATCGCCGCAACTATGGATCGTGCAGCAAAGACGGTCGGCGTCAATCTGATCGGCGGATATTCCGCACTGGTATCTAAAGGCATGACGAAAGCGGATGAACTTCTGATCCGTTCTATTCCACAGGCACTGCACAGTACTGAACGTGTATGCAGTTCCGTAAACCTGGCATCCACCAAGACGGGCATTAACATGGACGCAGTACGGCTTATGGGCGAGATTATTCTTCAGACGGCAGAAATTTCAAAGGACAACGATTCTGCCGACTGCATGAAGCTGGTGGTCTTTTGCAATGCACCGGACGATAATCCGTTTATGGCAGGAGCTTTCCATGGAGTGACCGAGGCAGATGCGATCATCAATGTCGGAGTCAGCGGACCGGGTGTTGTAAAAAATGCACTGGAAAAAGTACGCGGAGAGAATTTTGAGGTTCTCTGTGAGACGATCAAAAAGACGGCATTTAAGGTTACCCGTGTCGGCCAGCTGGTGGCACAGGAGGCATCTAAGATGTTAAACATTCCGTTTGGTATCGTGGATCTTTCCCTGGCACCGACTCCGGCAATCGGAGACAGTGTTGCGGATATTCTCTGTGAGTGCGGTCTGGAGTATGCAGGTGCACCGGGAACCACTGCAGCACTTGCCATGCTCAATGATCAGGTAAAGAAGGGCGGCGTGATGGCTTCTTCTTATGTGGGTGGTTTAAGTGGTGCTTTTATTCCGGTCAGCGAGGATCAGGGGATGATCAACGCGGTAGAGGCAGGCGCAATTTCCCTTGAAAAATTAGAGGCAATGACCTGTGTATGTTCGGTAGGCCTGGATATGATCGCCATCCCGGGAGATACAAAGGCAACAACCATTTCCGGAATGATTGCAGACGAGATGGCAATCGGAATGGTGAACCAGAAGACAACCGCTGCACGTCTGATTCCGGCTGTGGGAAAAGGTGTGGGAGACAGAGTGGAATTTGGAGGATTGTTTGGATATGCCCCGGTTATGCCGGTAAACAAATACTCCTGTGATGACTTTATCAACCGTACAGGACGTATTCCGGCTCCGATCCATTCTTTTAAAAATTAGTAGATAAAAAACAGAAGTAAAAAATTTGGAGCAGATTTATGATAGCATATGAAAAATTACCGCTGGACAATGAAGTGAAGGCAGCTTTAGAAGGACTTGAGATTGAATATGTGTTCCAGCCGATCTTTTATAAAGATTGTGTGAGAATATATGCATATGAAGCGTTGATGAGACCAAAGAAGATGACGGTGGGGCAGCTGATTGATGAATTTGCCAGGGATAAGAAACTGCATATACTGGAAGTTGCCACTTTTTTTGGTGCAACACAGGCGTATATTGAGCGGGGATATCAGGAATATCTCTGTATCAATTCTTTCCCGTCGGAAAGTTTTACGGAGAATGAGGCAGAAGCATTTGATACTTATTTTGGAAACCAGAAAGGAAAAAGGATCATTGAGATTTTAGAGTATCCGAAAGTTTCCCTGCGCGAGTGGGTCAGAAAAAGTGAGATGGTCCAGAATAAGCACTGGAAGGTATCGCTGGATGATTTTGGCATGGGTGAAAACAATATGAATGCCGTATATCTGTATACACCGGATATCGTAAAACTGGACCGCTCCCTGATCTGTGGAATTGACAACGATGCCAGAAAACAGGAGAACGTCCGTACATATCTGGAAAGTTTCCATGAAAGAGGAATGCAGGTGCTTGCGGAAGGTGTGGAGACAAGAGAAGAGTGTGATTTTTTACGGTCTTTGGGAGTGGATCTGTTTCAGGGATACTATCTGGCTATGCCGGCATAAATACAAACAGAGAGCGTGCGAAAGCACGTTCTTTTTTTAAAAAATAAATTATCTGAAAAAACATAATAAAACAGACAATTATGAGAAACGTAAAGGAAAAATAAAAAGAAATAAAAAAACAGGTTGACATAATGTAAAATGCGTGTTATATTTAAGACAACAAAAAAACAAGCAGCCATCACGAAGGGTGACGAGAAAGCTCTGGACGTGAAATCTAATGTAAGGAGGTACAGTCCAAAGGGAACATAAGCCATTGGCAGGGAGCAACCAAACACAGGTCATCAGGCTTCACTTGATGAAAGAATAAACATTCGGGAATGGAAACCAGTGACAGAGTACAAAAGAGAGCGGACAAAGAGGAACGGATAAAAGGTGATTTGTCCAGAACGTCATTTCGGTAAACAAAAGAAGAATGGATATAGAACAAAAGATGAAGTGAGGAGCAGTCCAATGGAGTGTGGAAATCATTAGGCGTCATCAGAAGTATCTGATGGCGTCTTTTGTTGTGCATGAATAAGAATTATCCACGGGTTTTGGAAATAACGTGACCAAAGATAATCCAGTGGGACATCTCCGATGCGTTATTACTGTCGATATAAAACGTCTGTCCGTAATAGGTGAGAGGTTCTAAGCGCCAGGGATCTGTCTGGCGAAGGCGGCGGATGTAAAGAAGACCGGTCACTTTGTTAATAAAAATACCGGTGTCGCCATCACGTATGGGATTCCGCGCGATTAATAAAATATCGTTTGCATGATAGACAGGAGACATATGATCACTTGTGACAAGAAGTGCACAATCAATCTGGTTTCCATAGCGTTTGCGGTATCCGGAAATATTGATTTTTTCGAGAGAACAGGAATCATACACCATTCCATCGTGCATGTTTCCACTTGGAATGATCATAGTGGTATAGTCCTCGCGGGAAACCGATGGAACCGTTTCCAGATTTCTGGAAAAATCGAATTCAAACTGTACAAGGGATTCAATAAAATGTAACTGTGTAGGCGAAAGATTGCGCATACGGTCATAGGTCTGGAATAAATCAGAGGATTCGCCACATAATTCATAGAACATCTTTCCGGTAAGCTGGCTGAGCTTATATACGGTATAGACATCGACTTTTCCGGTATCCCCATTGGCAAGTCTTTTGTACGAGGAAAGGGACATATCTAGTGCTTTTGCCATATCCTGCTGTGAATAGCCGAGTTTAAAGCGCTCTCTTTCCAGATTTGTTCCAAGATTTCTGGATAATTGTTCGCGTGTCAGCATGAACCATCACCTCCGAATAAAATATCAAATCTATTATAATAATAAACGCTAAAAAGGTCAAATGACATATCGCGTTTCCGGATAAGGATCATTTCTGACCCCTGACCGACAAAAGTCGCCGGAAATATCAAAAAATTTAGCCCCGAATTGAAAAAATAGGAAAGATATAATCAATATGTAAATAAAAAGTCAAATTCAGTCAAAACAAAAAGAAAGGGGAAAGACGAAAGGTATAGGATAAATACATAAAAGGGAACTGATGCGTCCGGCATACAGTTCTTTTTTTGTTTTTTATGTGAACGAGTGCACAAAAGCAGGAAATTATGGTAAACTGTTTCATAGGAATAATGAGCGGATGTATGCTCATGAAAAGGGGTATTATAAGTGGAAAAACAACGATTACATTATTATGAACAGCTTGCAGAACTGTATCCGACGATTGGAAAAGCATCTACGGAAATTATCAATCTGCAGTCTATTTTATATCTGCCAAAAGGCACGGAACATTTTTTGTCGGATATACATGGGGAATTTAAAGCATTTTCCCACGTATTGAGAAACGGGTCTGGAGCCGTCCGCAAAAAGATTGATGACGTATTCGGGCATACGCTAAGTACAGCAGATAAGATGTCTCTGGCAACACTGATTTATTATCCACAGAAAAAAATCGAGCTGGTGCGTCAGACCGAGGACGATATCGAGAACTGGTATAAGATCACACTGTACCGGCTGATCGAGGTGTGTAAGACAGTATCTTCCAAATACACCAGATCCAAAGTGCGCAAGGCGCTGCCGGAGGATTATGCGTATGTAATCGAGGAACTGATTACGGAAAAGCAGGAGGTTTTGAATAAAGAGGCCTATTACGAGGCAATTATCAACACCATTCTGGAACTTGGGCAGGCAGATAATTTTATTGTGGCACTGGCGGAACTGGTGCAGAGGCTGGTCATTGATCATCTGCATATTCTCGGGGATGTGTATGACCGCGGTCCGTCACCGGACCGGATTATGGATCAGCTGGAACAATATCATTCGTTTGATATCCAGTGGGGGAATCACGATATGGTATGGATGGGGGCAGCAGCCGGGCAGCTTGCCTGCATTGCATCTGTGATCCGGACAAGTATCCGGTATGGAAATCTGGATCTGATTGAGGATGGTTATGGCATCAATATGGTTCCGCTTGCAACATTTGCCATGGATGCTTACCGCGATGATCCGTGCAGACAGTTTATACTGAAAGATTCCACGGATGAAGAACGCAGCAAGAAAGAAACGCTGATGAACCGGAAAATGCATAAGGCAATTGCCATCATAAAGTTTAAACTGGAAGGACAGCTGATCCACAAATGGCCGGAGTATGGTATGGAAAACCGCTGTCTGCTGCACCGTATTAATTACGAGAACAAAACAGTGGAAATTGATGGAAAAACCTATGACATGCTGGATACCAGTTTTCCTACCATTGATCCGGAACATCCGTATGATCTGACACCTGAGGAACAGGAAGTCATGAACCGGCTGCGCACCTCGTTTATACACTGTGAGAAACTGCAGCGCCATGTACGGCTTCTGCTAAAACGGGGCAGCATGTATAAAGTCTACAACGGAAATCTGCTTTATCATGGATGTGTGCCGCTGAATCCGGATGGGACATTTAAGAAAGTAAATGTATATGGCAGGGAATACAGCGGAAAAGCACTCTATGATGTGCTGGAATCCTATGTCCGCAAGGCATTTTTCTCTCTGGATGAAAAAGAGAGGGAAAAAGGAAGGGATATCATGTGGTATATCTGGACGGCACCGGATTCTCCTTTGTACGGACGGAGTAAGATGGCAACGTTTGAGCGGTATTTTCTTGCGGACAAGTCCATTCATGAGAGTAAGAATGCGTATTATCATTTGTTTGACAAAGAGGAAACGGCAGATAATATACTTAAAGAATTCGGGCTGACGGGGGATTTTGTGCATATCATCAATGGACATGTCCCGGTAGAGCGCATTGCCGGCGAAAATCCGGTCAAGTGTAACGGAAAACTGATCCTGATCGACGGTGGATTTTCAAAAACATACCGGAGAAAAACGGGAATTGCAGGCTATACACTGACGTACAATTCTTATGGACTGACGCTTTCTGCCCATGAACCGTTTGACTGGTCAAACGAGGCGGTAAGAGATGAACTGGATATTGTATCGCATCAGGAAGCAGTGGAATACCGGGATAAACGTATTCTGGTGGGTGATACAGACGTTGGTAAGCGCATGATGATCCGCATTGAGGAACTGAAAAAACTGATTCAGGCATATCAGGACGGCGAAATCGCCGAACGGGATGCCAGTAGTGCTTATAAATGGTAGAGGATAAGTTATGTATCAGGTAGAAGGCTACGCATTTGAAACAAAAGAACAGGAACATACAGCAAAACATGAGGTAGAGATCATCGGCTATATCCGGAAAAATACGAGAATGGATGATCCGGATATTGTGCTGGCGTTATATAACAAACTGGTGTTAAAAGAAATTTTTGTCACGCCGGTCGGATATGATTTTTTGCACAGGCTTCAGGAATATCTGTATACCATTCCCTATATCCGGAGAGAAGATATTCTTCCGATCACGGTGTATGAACCAGAAGGAATGGTTTCAAAAGAAAAAAGAAGCAAAGAGGAAATAAAGCAGAAGAAAAAAAGACAGAAAAACAAAGAGCATGTGGTCAGTAAAAACCGCCGGAAGAAGAACCGGGATTATCAGAAACTGTTTCACATCAGTACATTTTTCGCAGTTGTTTTTGCACTTGGCATCATTGGGATGCTTGTGATTACGTGGCTCAGCGAAGATAATGTGACGATTTTAAACTATGAAAATAAGGTGATTGATAAATGCGAAATCTGGGAAAAACAGCTGGATGAACGGGAAAGCCAGCTTGAGGAGAGGGAATTGAGACTGACGGAACAGGAGGCAGAATAGAGATGGACAAAGTGAAGATCCTTGTGGTAGATGATGAGAGCCGGATGAGGAAGCTGGTACGGGATTTTTTGACCGGCAGAACTATGAAGTCTTAGAAGCAGCAGATGGAGAGGAAGCACTGGATATTTTTTATAAAGACAAAGCGATCGCTTTGCTGATTCTGGATGTGATGATGCCAAAGATGAACGGCTGGGAAGTCTGCAGGGAAATCCGTCAGACATCCAAAGTCCCGATCATCATGCTCACGGCCAAAAGTGATGAGAGTGATGAACTTATGGGATTTGACCTTGGGGTTGATGAATATATAACCAAACCGTTTTCACCGAAAATTCTTGTGGCGCGTGTCGAAGCGATTCTGCGCCGGACCAATAAGATCGGCGATGCGGCCGATCTTAAGACGGCAGGAGAGATTATTCTGGATAAGACAGCGCACGAGGTGAAAATTTCGGGAAATCCGGTGGAACTCAGTTTCAAGGAGTTTGAACTGCTGGAATATTTTATGAATAATCAGGGGATTGCCCTCTCGAGGGAACGCATTTTAAACAGTGTGTGGAATTATGACTATTTTGGGGATGCACGGACGATTGATACACATGTAAAAAAACTGAGAAATAAACTCGGGGCATGTGGAAGTTATATAAAAACCGTATGGGGAATGGGTTACAAGTTTGAGGTGTCCTAAATGGAAAAGAAACAAAAGACTTCCCTGACGTGGCAGCTGATTTTGACGATGGTTGTCATTGTTGCGGGAACGGTTGCGATGTGCTGGTTTTTTAATACCACCTTTTTGGAAAAATATTATATTTTTCATAAGGAAAAAGAGTTAAAAAGCAGTTTTGACCAGGTAAGGCTGATTTGTGAAAAGCAGGGGGATTCCAGTGATGATGCGTATGTGCAGTTCGAGAGAATCTGTGCAAACGGAAATATCAATATGCTTATTGCAGATCAGGACAGAAACCTGATATGGAGTTCCTACAGCAGTGCACAGCGTTTTCAGATGCAGATGGAGGACTGGCTGTATGGAAGTGACCGCAGCCGTGTGCAGGTGCTTTCATCCGGAAAGGATTATACGCTGCTTCGGCAGACCGATGAACGGCTGCAGTCGGAGTATCTGGTTCTTCTGGGAACTTTAAAAAATGGAAACAATCTTTACATGCGTGCGGCTGTGGAAAGCATTCGGGAAAGTGCGAGCATAACAAACCAGTTTTTTGTAATGGTGAGCATGGGAGCCATCATCTTAAGCGTGATTCTGATCATCGTTCTCTCGAAAGGGATTTCCCATCCGATCCATGCCTTATCCGATATCGCAAGAAGGATGACACAGCTGGATTTTGATGCAAAGTATATACCGGTACGTCATGTGAGCCGGGAAATTGATGAACTTGGAAATTCCATGAATGAATTGTCGGAGACATTGGAAGAGACGATTTCGGAACTAAAGACAGCGAACGTCAGCCTGCAGCAGGATATCGAGAAAAAAGAACAGATCGATGAAATGAGAAAAGAATTTCTTTCGAATGTTTCACACGAGCTGAAAACACCGTTGGCACTCATACAGGGATATGCGGAAGGATTAAAAGAATGCATCAATGATGATGCAGAGAGCCGTGATTTTTACTGTGATGTGATTATGGATGAATCGGAAAAGATGAATCATATGGTAAAGCAGCTGCTGACCCTCAATCAGCTGGAGTTTGGCAATGATACCGTGGAAATGACACGGTTTGATATCACGGAGCTGATTGACGGTGTGATCCAGTCTGCATCCATTATGGCGGCACAAAAACAGGTGAATATCGAATTTTACAGGGAAGGCCCGGTATATGTCTGGGGGGATGAGTTTAAGGTGGAAGAGGTGATTACGAATTTCCTGACCAATGCCATGAACCATGCGGCAGGAGAAAAAAAGATTACCATTCGTTTTCAAAAACATGACCATCTGGTACGCACGAGTGTGTTTAATACCGGTGACCCGATTCCCGAAGAGGATCTTGACAAGATCTGGGTGAAATTCTATAAAGTAGACAAAGCAAGAACACGTGAATATGGTGGAAGCGGAATCGGATTGTCCATTGTCAAGGCAATCATGGATTCTTTTCATCAGAAATGCGGTGCAGTCAATCACCCGGACGGTGTGGAGTTTTGGATGGAATTGGAGACCAATAATTAATGCAAAGAAAAGATTGTCTTATTTTTCAGAATATGATACCATAAAACATAGATTATAGGGCAAAAGTGACAAGAGGGTAAAAGAGTATGAAAAAGAAAATAAGTCTGCCTGTGATGGCAGTGTCAGCAATACTCCTGTTGGGAGGCTGTGGAACCCAGATGTATGATTTGTCAGAGGACGAAGAAAATCTGGTCGTGCAGTATTCGGCGCATATTCTTGCAAAGTATAATATTGAGCAGAAAGACGGAATGACAGCCGCTTCATCCGAAGAGACACAGGAAACACAAAAACAGGACAGCCAGATGCCGGAGAGCCAGAATACCCAGAGTGCGGACAACAACATGGCGTCAGATGCCACGGGAGAAACCCAGACACAGGAGATGGAGACGATGCCGATCGCCGAGGCAATCGGACATGCATCGGGTCTGACCGTTTCTTACAAAGGATACAGGGTTCAGAATATCTATCAGGAGGGAGACTATTTTGCAGTAACTCCTGAGGATGGAAACAAACTTGTTGTGATGAAGTTTGAAATTAAAAATAAGGGGAAGAAAAAGGTCAGGCTGGATACAGAAAAACTCGGTATTATATTTTATGCATGTTTTGACGGAAAAAACAGGATAAAGGAGACTGCTTCGCTCGGAACCAGAAGTCTTTCCTCTTATGGGGAAACCATCAGGGGCGGAAAGAAGAAAACAGCGGTTTTACTGTTTCAGATTCCGAAAGACCAGGCTGATAAAATTTCGGGTGAGACACTGTATGCAGAAATAAAAGATACAATTTATTCTCTGAAATACAAATAAATGCCCCCAAATTTTACAAAATATGATATAATAAACATAAGGGATTACCAATACAGAAAAGTGCGGGAGGACGTATATGGATACAAATATTCTGTTAGAGTCAGGGACGAACGAATTAGAAATTTTAGAGTTTACATTAGGAGATAATCATTACGGAATCAACGTGGCAAAGATCAGAGAGATCCTTACCTATCAGCAGGTAACACCGG
>OKWE01001445.1_pt1 | contig 10497 bp, 5 predicted proteins | sample 1607051 | NCBI WGS metagenome assembly OKWE01 (sample SAMN04414079, study PRJEB24778) | human gut metagenome | material: faecal | host: Homo sapiens | reverse complement strand
GGGATTCTGTTTTTTGGGCAAATGACCGGCAGAGATTATTGATCATGCCTTTTGACTTCTTTGGGAGTATGCCGGCACCTATGCAGAGAAGTAAGCTGTATTGGGTGGAGCTTGACAGCATTTCGGGAAGAATTGCAAAGCAGCTTTATCAGAATGCCAATATCAGTATCACAGGATTTGAGAATACCACATATCCGGATAACTTCTTTGATGTGGTTGTCGGAAATGTGCCATTTGGAGATTACAAGGTATTTGATCCAAAGTACAACAAGTATAACTTCCGTATCCACGATTATTTTCTGGCAAAAGCACTTGACCAGGTAAGACCGGGAGGAATGGTTGCTGTAATCACCACAAAGGGAACACTTGATAAGGCAAATCCTACTATCCGAAAGTATATGGCTGAAAGGGCAGAGCTTGTGGGAGCGATAAGACTTCCGAATACTGCATTTAAAGACAATGCAGGAACCGAAGTGACAGCAGATATCCTGTTTTTGCAGAAGAGGGAGAGAAAGATTGATATTGAGCCTGACTTGGTACACCTTGGTGTAACTGAGAATGGCATTGCTGTCAATTCATACTTTGCAGAGCATCCGGAGATGATGCTTGGATCTATGGAATATGATACAAGGATTTACGGACAGGACAGCAGATATACAGTCTGTGTGAATAATGATGAGAACTTCAATATGTACGAGGCTCTCAATAAGGCAATCGGAAATATCAAAGCACAGATGACAGATTTTGAGAGAGTGGCAGATGAGGCGGAGCAGATGGAGGAAGTTATCCCAGCTGATCCGGATGTGAGAAACTACACTTACACATTTTATGAAGGAAAGCTCTATTACAGGGAAAATTCTGAGATGGTAAGAAAAGAGGTATCACAGACTGCCGAGGAGCGAATCCGAAGCCTTGATGAAATCAGACAGATAACAAGAGAACTGATTGATATCCAGATGGATGGCTGCAGCGAGGAGGAGCTTTCTGATAATCAGAGACTTCTTAATGTGAAATACGATGCCTTTATAAAGCAGTATGGAGCCATTACTTCAAAAGCAAACAGAATAGCATTTCGAGACGACAGCGATTACCCACTTCTTTGCAGTCTTGAGGAAGTAAATGAAGACGGGGAGGTGAAAAAAGCGGATATGTTTTATAAGCAGACGATTAAGGCAAAGACTGTCATAGACAGGGTTGAGACTGCTGTGGAAGCATTAAATGTATCCGTTAATGAATTATTAAAGAAAAATGCCATGAAAGAGCAGGCAAACGATGTATTTGAGATATGCAGCTATGTGGACGGACTGGAGAAAAAGATTGATTCCATGACGGAAGAACTCACCAATATGCAGAACCAGATCAAAGAAATGCAGGAAGATACACTTGTCAATAATGCTAAAAAGGCATTGTCAGAAGCACAGGAGCGACTTAATGCCAGATGTGAGCAGATAAAGTCACAGGTATTAGAAGTAAAAGCACAGGTTAAATCTACTGCTAAGAGCATAGTCGATGAAGCAAAGGCAAATGGAAGAGCTGCATTATACAGGGTGTCGGAGTTCTTAGAAATTAAGAAAAGACTTCTTGATATGCGGGAAAATGTAAGAGGTGCAATCAAGATCACGGATAAGGATATAGCAAAGACAGCACTTCTTGCAAAAGGATTTCGAGAAGCTGGTCAGACAGCAGCCAATGCATTTCGGACTTTTGCTGACAAGCCGGAGATGGATTACTCACAGAAAGAGCAGAAACATCCCATTACAAAGACGGTGCTTGCACCTATGAAAGCAGTGAAAAAGATGCTTGTATCAATGAAACTTCATCTGGATGCATCTATTGATAAGCTGGATAATCTGGCTATGAATGTGCAGCTTGATAAGGAAAAGCATATGGAGAAGGAGCAGAAACAGACAGAGCCGGAGAGGGTAGAAGCTGAACGAGTGGAAACGGAGATTGTATACTCTCCAATGGTTGCTGAACCGCAGGAGTATCGGTATAATGCAGATGCATTTGAGGCTAGAGGAGTGGATGATGTGAAGCAGGAAGCGGCACATAAGGAAGTATCAAAGGTAAGAGAAGATAAAGCCAGATAGATGTGAGGACGTGGAAGAGATTCTGCGTCCTTTTTTAATGCAGACAAATATTATAGATGTTATAATGTGAAAAGATAAATGCGAAACATGCGTTATACTAGCAAAAGTTGTTAATTATATAAAGGTGGGAGAAATTTGGCGAAAAGTAAGAAGACAAAAATCCATAAAAAGATAGATGGTCAGCTTTTACAGATGAACAAGAAGTTTAGTAATCTCAAGATGAAACAGAAGGATAAGATTACAGGCTGGGTGTATGAAGAATACAAAAAATATGTAACAGAACATGAAAAAGTACCTGATTCATTAGCTGATGAACAGATTGTTGAAGCTGTACTTGATAAGATAAATGAGGCACAAATCTGGATACCAGATGGAGAGATATACGATTATTATCGGAGAAAGAAACCACAACTTCAGAAGAGGCTTGATAATGAAAAGTTGATTGAGTTTAAATCATATGTCAGCTTTTATAAGAGCATTGTTGATCAGGACAGGGCATCCGTTGTTATATGCAATCTCAAACATGAGATTATCTACATGAATCCGGCAGCTGTTACCAGCTATGCGAAGCGAGGCGGCGACAAAATTATCGGAAGAAGTCTGTTAGACTGCCATAATCCGGAATCAAGAGATAGAATACAGCAGGTAGTGGACTGGTTTGCGGCAGATGAAAGCCATAATATCGTTTATACTTTTCATAATGAGAAACAGAATAAAGATGTTTACATGGTGGCACTCAGAGATGAGGGTAAGCTGATAGGATATTATGAGAAACATGAATATCGCAATTCAGAAACTATGAAACCATACGATTTGTGGTGATGATATGACGAAGGATGAATGGTACAGGCAGTTATTTGAGCGACTGGATAACTCCAAGTTCCGAAGCAGTTTCCGTCTGAAGCAGAAAGATATTGATTACATAAATGAAAAAGGGTTGAACACAATCAGACAACATGCAAAGGATTTTATTGCAAAGAGAGAAGCTCCAGCATATATAGCAAATGATGGCAAACAGACACCAATGCGTGGACATCCAGTATTTATTGCCCAGCACGCAACAGCAACATGCTGCAGGGAGTGCATCCGAAAGTGGCATAAAATGCAGCTGGGCAAGAAACTAAGTCAGGTGCAGCGGGATTATCTTGTAGAGATTATTGTTGATAACATTGACGTATCAATTGATTTTTATGAAGAACTGTTTGGGCCGCGTGTGATTACAAGGCAGGAAGGTAATCAAAAAATGAGCATTTCTGCTAACAGAAATGAAAAGCTATAATGCAACTGGTGTAAAATGTTGTAAATTCTTGTAGTTAACAAAAGGGTAATGATTAAAAATAGTTCTACTTGAAAAATATCAAGCCTGAATGAGTATTCCGTTCAGATTAGATTAGGTTCTAATCTGGGCGGATTTTTTTGCGTGTGCAATGAGCAGAGAACTGATACTTAAATCTATGGTAGAGAAGTTGAGAGATTTTTATGACTTCATAATCATTGGAAGTATGCCGTCTCTTGGAATGATGACAATTAAAGCATGCAGCGTGTCTCATCCTTTGGGATGATTTACATTCCGAAACAAACACGTATAATATAATTCGAGACAGATTGCGAAAGGCTTATGGCAATCTCGCTCTGTATCAAAGTCCAGTGGTATGATGTCAAGAGATAAATAATAAAAAAAGCATATATTTTTGTATACATCTCATGAAGAAAAAACACCCACCTAACCATTACAGGTTCAACAGGGGGGAAAGAACTATTACCTGATTGACACTAGGACAATTATATCATGGGCTTTATTAAGCCTATTGAACAATATTTATTTTGTAACTTATTAACCAAGATGCATGTATTTATGTATCTAAAAGATATTATACGAGGGAGGGAAGAAATGACCAAAAATATTATCATAAAGACCTCCGTTCAGAAACGGTTTGACAGCTTCATGATGCATGGTAGAGTCCTTTTTTTCAGCGCACCCTGCGGCTTTGGAAAGACAGTACTGGCGGACGCACTGCTGCGCGGTCGGAACGTGCTGCGGCAAAGTGCGGCAGACCCAGACTGCGCAATCCCGCCGTCAGCGCAGGATTGGGACATTCTGCTGATTGACGATCTTCAGTTCATGCAGGAGGAAGCCGGGCAGCAGGCTCTTTGCGAACTGATTCGCTCAAGTCCGGAGCGTCATTTTGTGCTGCTCTCGCGCGGTGTGCCGCCCGGCTGCCTGACGGCGTTTCAGTACACGGGGCTGATGACGGTGCTGGAGGCCGAAGACCTGCTTTTTGACGCGGGCGATGTGCGGCGGCTGTTTCAGCTTTCGGGAGTAAACGTAACAGATAGCGAGATTGATGGAATTTTGAAAGAATCCGTTGGCTATCCGCTGGGTGTGGCCATCACGGCGCGGTGCATGTCCCCGGACAAGCCGTGGACGCCGGAGCTGGTGGCGCGGGTGTTCCACGAGGTGTTCCTCTACTTTGAGACCGCCATCTACCGGCGCTTTGACCTGCCGGTGCGGCGCTTCTTGTTGGAGCTGGCCCCCTTTGAAAGTTTTGACCTGGAAATGGCGCGGATGGTCAGCGGTGATCCCCGTGCCGGCGAACGGCTGGACTGGATTTTTCGATACACTACTATGCTGCGCTACGACGACTGCCAGCGCTTCCACTTCTGGTCGGGTTTCCGGGCTTTTCTTCTTTGGGAGATGGAACGGGAGTATACCGAGGAAAAGCGCAAAGCGCTCATCAGCCGGGGCGGGCTGTACTATGAGCTGAAGGAAGACTACGCCCACGCCCTGGAATGCTACACCAGCGGCGGTGACCATTCCAAGGTTTCCGAGCTGCTGGTGCGTAATGCAGAACTTCACCCCGGCATGGGGCACTATGCCGAGATGGAAAAATACTACCGCAGCCTGCCGGAGGCGGAAATTCTCGCATCCCCCTCTCTGATGCAGGGCATGAGCATGCTCTGCGCGCTAGTCATGGATTACGAAGGCTCGGAGCGCTGGTATGGCGAACTGCAAAAGTTTGTCGAACACTGCGGCAGGCAGGACGCCGCCGGAAAGCAGGCGCGCGGCCGCCTTGCATGGCTGGATATCTCCCTGCCCCAGCGGGGCGTGAAGGGTCTGACGGAAACCATCCCCGCCGTGTTCCGGCTGCTGACGAACAAAGAGGTGGCGCTGCCGTCCTTCTCCGTCACGAGCGCGCTGCCGAGCATCATGAACGGTGGCAAGGACTTTTCCGAATGGAGCAAAAAGGACGACCTGCTCTACAAAACCATCCGTCTCCCCGTGGAGGCAGTACTGGGGCGGGACAGTGTGTGTCTTGCCGACTGCGCCATTGCCGAGAGCAAGTTTGAAAAGGGCGAGGACGTCGCCGGCCGGATGCTGTCCCTTCTTCCGCAGATGAACGAGGTCCGCAACCACGGCACGTCGGACATGGAGTTCGCCGTCAGCGGATTGCTGGCCCGCAGCCAGCTGGCAAACGGGCAGCCCACCGACGCGCGGCGCACCATCGAGGTGCTCCATGAATGCTTTGTCGAGCGCGGTTTGACTCGCTTTCTGCCCAATATGGACGCCATGCTCTGCCGTATTGACATGCACACCGGCGACCTTGATGCGGCGGATGCGTGGTACCGGGAAAAAGCCCCCCGGGAGCCGACGCATTTGAACGTCATGCGGCGCTACCAGTACCTCACCCAGGCCATGGTGGAGCTGGCGGACGGCAGACCGGACGCGGCGCTGCTGACGCTTGCCCCGCTGGAGCCGTACATTCAAAACTGTGCCCGTATCATCGACGGCATTCACCTGAATGTCCTAACTGCCATCGCCCTGCGGCGCAAGAAGGATGAGCGGTGGCGCGAGCGATTGACGGCGGCGCTGGACGCGGCGACGGAGTACCGATTCATCCGCACCGTCAGCGTATACGGCACGGCGGTGCTGCCGCTGCTGGAGGCACTGGACTGGGACGGCAACAAAGCATGGCGCAAGCGGCTGATGGCGGCGGTGCGGACGCAGGCGGCGTTCTACCCACATTTCCTCGAACCCAGCCTTGTCCCCGGTGAGGAGCTGACACCCACGGAACTGCAAGTTCTCCATCTTCTCTGCGCGGACAAGTCCAACGCTGAGATTGCGCAGATCATGGACGTGAAGCTGCCCACGGTGAAGACCCACGTCAGCCACATTCTCGACAAGCTGGACGTGAAGCGCCGGGCGGAAGCCAGGACAGCCGCGAAGAAGCTGCGGCTCATTCCGGATGATCTATAAAAGCTGTGCCTGTGCTTGAACGGGCTGAATATAAACCTTATACATATAATGATCTCTCGGAATCTTGAGTGATCATGCCAGCAAAACTCTAGCATTGAACTTTGACAAGTAAATATTATTCTTGAACGTAAAAATGAACACAAGAAATAAACATAACTGTCGCTATGTTTCAAAATGCGAATCAACAAGCATGTATAGATCATAGCCATGATAATAACAGTCACGAGAAGAATCCCAGCCGATATCACAATCAGGCTGGGAAAAGTAACGGTCACATTTGCAGTCAGTAATGCCATTCTCTTTGCATTTACAGATACGCTTTTTCCGTTCCCTGTGTGAAGTTACAACAGGAGTTCCATCATCGGCTAAAGCCAGAGCATCCGAATGGATAAGTCCTGTGGATACAGAAACATCAAGGAACTCTTTCTGGTAGATTTTAAAGAGGGAAGAATAAGGCTGTTCATCAAGTTTAAAACCAGTATTTTCCAAAATCGGAAGAAGCTCTGCAACCGTAACTTTTTCCACAGAATCAGCTTTCGTGCCTTTTGTTTTAGGCTTCTTAACCTTGATTTTAAGAGAATGGATATGTGGTGACATATGGTCATCATCAGAGTTCCATAAGCGGTTTATAAAATCATAAAAAGTGCAAACCCCTGGAGTATTACCAGGTTCAAACCCACTGAGGATGGCATAAAGGGGATTGATTTTAAGCTGGGCAGCCCATTCTGTTATTGAGGTAACTTTAAAGTCAATGGAAAGAAGATAAGAACGCTGCATAGAGGAAGGAGTTCTTGGTGCAGGCCCGAATTTAGAATATTTATCAGCCATAAAAGTATCGGTAAAAGATAAATCGAGATTCCAAAACCGCTCAATGATATCCCAGGTGGAACGAGCAAGAGCACTTGGGTCAGGATAATATTTACGAAGATTAGTAACAACAAAGTTTTGGTAGTCTGCATGACTGCCACAGTTAACAGGTAACATAAAAATCGCCTCCAATCGAAAAATATCTGCCGCCGCAAGCGACGGTTCTTATTAATCAATAGGCGCGGAGCGCCGCATTTTTCGATGAAGTTGTCAAGTGTTTTGGGCAAAAAGTGGGGGATTTTAATAAAAAAGGAATTTGAAAGCCTTGTATTTACTGGCTTAGAGATTCCGAGAGATTATGGTAAAAGAGAGGAGTTTACATGAAAAAGAAAAACACCATGCCAGAGAAGGATTGGCAGCAGACACATGAAAAAATCAGGTGGAGGGAGCTGCGTAAGCGCATACTTGTGATGGGCTTGACCGTTGCGATGGTTGCCAATACTGTAGACCTGTCCGCACTCTCGGTTTCTGCAAAAACCGATGAAAGTGAGACAGGTAAAACGACTATTGTTTCCTTTGAGGAGCTTTCAAAGGACATCACAGAGCAGACCCTGCCCATCGGTGCGCTTGAGAGCGACATCAAGTTTCCGACCAGCCTGACCGTTACGGTAGAAAAGACCACGCATGCGGATGAAAAGGAAGCCGACGATGAAGAAGATGCTTCCGAGACGGGAGATACAGAGAAGGACGATGCGCAGAAGGATGACAGTAATGGAGATACTGCGTCCTCTGATGATAAGAAGGATACAGAATCCTCAGATGAAAAGGATGGCGATTCCGGCAATGCGGATGCTTCCGATAAGTCTGGTACTTCTGACAATGGAAATGCAGATACAAAGGATTCGGATACATCAAAGGATTCTGGAAATTCTGACAAATCAAACAACCCAAATGGCTCTAGCAGCTCTGATACAGAGGATACACAGGCACGTGCCGACCTACCCTCTGCTTTTGGTGCGCTTATTGGACAGATGGCGGATGCCCTTCTGCCGCATAAACTCATAGTATACGCGGCAGAGAAGGACGATGCCTCTGACACAGCAGCCACATCCGACGGTGCAGACAATGCAAAGAAAACCGACACAGCATCTACATCCGATAATGCAGACAGTGTAAAGACGACAGGCAGCGCTGACGCAGCAGCTTCCTCTGATACCGAGACAACGACGGAGAAAATCCGTCTGAAAAACATCAAGTGGGAGCTGAATGTGGAAGAGAGCGACGCAGAAGAATTTGACAGCAGTGAAGCGTCAAACGGCTTCTGCTATGCCTATACGCCGGTACTGCCGGATGAGGATGGAGACGGCAACCAGCTCGTATTAGGTAAAGACGTGGAGCTTCCGACCATCTATGTGCTCGTAGGCGAATATGGGATTGCATTGCTGGCTGATGGAACGATTGAAGTAACAGAAATGAAAGCTGACGGGACTGCACAGAAAAAATACATCGATCAGGACCTTGCAACATGGATTGGCAAGCATGGAAGCGCAAACCTGGAAAAAGTTTCCATTAAACTGTTGAATGATGATGCCTCCATAACAAGTGCGCTTACCATTGGTACCGGTTTGGCAAAAGAGATAGAGCTGGATTTGAATGGCCATACATTGACACTACAGGGGGACAATGCGCGTTTATATTTTAAAAGAGCAAATATAACAATTACCTCATCCGGCTCGAAGGAGGGAACGATTACAGGCAACTATCAATATGGGCAAAATAGATTAAAAGGAGATGGACTGATAACTGTAGATAGAGTGCTGAAAATTGAGCATGTCACAATCAAAAATGCTGGAACCGGTTCCGCAGTTGCGATGTGGAGTGGTGCGACCTGTACCATTGACAAAGCAAATATTAGTGGAAGTAATGGTAGTCAGGAAGGCGTCATTACTATTTGTGACAGTAACGCCTGTACAATTACCCATACGGAGGTGACCGGAAATGTTGCGTCTGGCTATGGCGCTATTATGTTTATGGACAGCTGCTCCGACTGTACCATTGGTGATGGCGCAGTTATTAAAAATGAGAACAGTGGGGGTTACTGCGTCAAAGTCAATGGTAATTATAACGTTAAAATTACAGTTGAGAAAGGCGCTACTTTAACGGCAGATGCTGGCAAAGGTACTATAATGAATACCAGCTATGGTAAGGTAGCCGTAGACATCGAGAATGGAAGCTTTAACGGACGTCTTTTACTGCCCGATAACAGCCAGATTGCAGGAGGAACCTTTGCCCCTGTTTCAGGCTGTGCGATTGAAGCTAATAATTCTAAGAAAACCCTGCAGAACCTTCTGAAGGTCGGCTATACCTTACAGTATGAGGATGGTACCTATGCAAACCTAACAGCCAGGTGGACAGAAAAAGGGAAAAAGGTAACGGCTGTTAAAAGTCCGCTCTATTTCGCAACGCATCCTACGATTTCAAGTGGAGCGGAAACTGTGATGGAAAACTATACCGCTGCCGAGGCACCTGAGCTAACCGTAAAAGCGGTATCTGGCAGTGGCAGTATCTCCTATCAGTGGTATGCCGATGAAACAATAAATGGAACAACAAAAAACAAAGTAGAACAAACGGGGCAGGGTGCAACATCTGCGACCTACAAGATTCCTACAGGACTTTTGGCAGGCACCTATCAATACTACTGTGTAGCGACCTGCGGTGAATATACGGCGACCTCCCAAAAGGCTGCTTTTACGGTAGAAGAAGGTGTTGCGGAAGTTACGGTAGGTGGGAATACAACACGTTATGCAACACTTACGAAAGCATTCGATGCAGTTAAAGCTACAGTAAATGCTGCTGATGCGGATGCAGACCTTGAAATTACGTTGAAAATCCTGAAAAATATTTCTGAGACAGGAAGCGAGTGGAAAATAGATGGGGGTACAAAAAATGTCAATTTTTGTATGGACCTCAATGGCTGTACCGTTACAGGAAAGGGTCTTTATATCATTGGCGAAGGTGTGAAGGCAGTCTTTAAAGACGCAGGCACGGGACAGAATGGAACACTGAACGCCCCAGTTTCTATTCGGAACAAAGCAAAGCTTACGGTAGAGAATGGTAATTATACGAAGAACTTGAGATTTTCCAGCGGTGCGACTGGAGAATTAAAAGGCGGTTATTACAGCCAAAGTATTTATATTGGAAATGCTAATAGCGACAATACAGGCATTTCCTGTACAATTACCGGAGGTGAGTATAAGGGAAGTGAGGTTTGCGTATACGGCGGTGCGGCTTGGATTGTCAACACTTTTTCAGACAAATTTTTTTAGGTTATTTTTCCGATATTGT
>OKWE01001432.1_pt1 | contig 10654 bp, 5 predicted proteins | sample 1607051 | NCBI WGS metagenome assembly OKWE01 (sample SAMN04414079, study PRJEB24778) | human gut metagenome | material: faecal | host: Homo sapiens | reverse complement strand
TCAATTTTTGCCGCCGCCATTGCCACGGCTTCCAGCCCGCTGCCGCACTGCACATCCACGCTTACGGCGGGTATGCTTTCCGGCAGCCCTGCTTCCAATGCCGCCAGGCGCGCAATGTTGCCGCCCGCACCCACGCCGTTGCCGCAAATTATCTGCTGCGGCACAACATTATATTTTTCCGTTACCGCTTTCAGCACCGCTGCGCCCAAAAGCTCTGCCGGCACGTGCTTATACACGCCGCCCGTCAGCCCAATATAGCTGCGCAGCCCGCCAATTAAACAAACCTTATCCATCAGCGCCCGCCGCCAATCGCTCTTTGAATAGGCGCCGTAATATACGCCGCCGCTATGCACTTAACAATATCCATCGGAATAAACGGCAAAGCGCCGGTAACAACGGCTTCTTCCCAGCCGATGCCGGTAATGAATTTAAGCTGCGCCACGCCCAGAAGGTAAATTACCGGTATGCCGATAACAACGCCCAAAAACGCGCAGCGCTTAAAGCCATAGTTATTGCCGCGCAGCCAGCTGATAATAAGCGCTGCCACTAAAAAGCCGAAAATATATCCGCCGGTAGGCCCAAACAGTTTGCCGGGCCCTGCCGTGCCACCCGTAAACACCGGCAGCCCCGCAAGCCCCATTAAAAGGTATGCGCACATGGTAATAAGCACCTGCCGCGGCGTAAGCAAAAAGCCCAAAAGATTTACAAACACCGTTTGCAGCGATATTGGCGACAGCGAAAACGGCAGCGGAATTATTACATACGCCGATACGCAGTTCATCGCCATTAAAAGCGCCATTTTTACCATCTCGCGGACACCGTCCGGCCTGTTTGTGCCATTCATTGTTTTAACTCTCCTTTATACCTACCGTAAACAGCTCGCGCCCGCCGCAGTAACCGTCAAGCGACGCGCCGTTTTTGTATATGTCTATCTGTTCCCCCGCAAAAGCAGGCATTTTAAATTTAACATCCCAGTTCAGCGGCAGCGGCTTATTCAAAGCGCGCCACAAATGCTCAATCATGCACAGCCCCGGTACAACGGGGTTTTCGCCGCGGTGAATGGAATTAGTATCGTCCACGGCATCAAGATAAGCGTTGATTTCCGGCTTATCAATAACAAAGCTCAGCTGTTTTTCGCCCTGCGGCACCGTTTCCGGCATTTCACCGGCACGCACCAGCGGGCGCAGCAGCGTTACCGTCAGCGAAGCCGCGCCTTCTTTATAAGCCTCGATAATGCCCATGCGCGGCGGCGCCATTTTTACCGGGCGCGTTGAGTAATCTCCGTTTTCCAGCACGGATGCTTTAATAACGGCTCTTGCCATTACCGCACCGTCATAAGTCGGGCCGTTGTATTCTGATAATGCCCTGATAAGTTTTAACATAGTTCACCACACCTTTACTTTTTAATTATAAGTTTTGCCGTTTTTATTGTCAACCTTTTATGTATTCATGGTTAACTTCATTTTTTTCAGACTTTTGCGAATTTATTTTTTGCTGTTTATTTTACACTTTTCTGCTTGTAAATACAATGCAAACTGCTATAATATAGTTATTTTCTCTGTTTAAAAACTTTTAAAAATAAGGAGCACAATCATGTCCGCAGTAAAAAACGCCGAAGGCACGCAAAAACTTTCCGTTTTTAAAATGACCTGGCCAATTTTTATTGAAATACTTTTGCAGATGATGGTCGGCAATGTCGACCAGTTCATGCTCAGCCATTACTCGCAGCATTCGGTTGCCGCCGTAGGCAACGCCAACCAGATTATCAATATCGTTATCCTTGCTTTAAGCGTAATCAGCATGGCGGCTACCATTTTAATTGCCCAGCACCGCGGCGCGGGCAACCGCGAAAAAGTTGCCGAAGTCTGCACCGTTGCCCTGCTTGCCAATATGGTTTTTGGTGTTGTCATCAGCGCGGCGCTGTTTATTTTTGACGGTTTCTTTTTAAGCCTCCTGGATGTACCGGCAGATATCTGGGCCGAAGCCTCGCTCTTTTTGCGCTACATAGGGCTTTTTATAGTAGTGCAGTCTGCCTATATCTCTTTTATTTCGTTCTTCCGCGGCTATTCCCTTTTAAAAATCACCATGATTACCTCCGTAGTGATGAACCTTATCAATATAGCGGGCAACTGCATTTTAATTCACGGCCTGGGGCCGATACCGTCACTCGGCGTTTTGGGCGTAACCATATCCACCAACACCAGCAAGGTACTGGGGCTGCTTTTAATTTTGTACTTTTTCCGCAAATTTATTGATATCCGCCTTTCGTTTAAATACCTGCGCCCCTTTCCCAAAAGCACGCTGTATAAAATTTTGTACCTGGGGCTGCCCTCCGGCGGCGAATCGCTTTCCTACCAGATTTCGCAGATGGTTATTATGCGCTTTGTTAACGTAATGGGCATTGTGGTTATTACCACCAAAATTTACGCCTATATTATTGCCATGTTTTCCTACATCTATTCGCAGGCGCTTGCCATGGCAACGCAGATTATCGTCGGCTTTTTAATCGGCGCGGGCGACCTTGACGCCGTTGAACAGCGCGTGTGGAAAACAATCCGCATTGCCGTTACCATCAGCACAACGGTAACGCTGCTTTTATTTTTTAACAGCGACAGCATTTACGGCATTTTTACCGATAATCCCGAAGTACTGGAGCTGGGGCGGCACATCTTTTTAATAGAAGTGTTTTTGGAAGCGGGGCGCGCCGTGAACATGGTAATGGTTATGAGTTTGCAGGCGGCGGGCGATATTAAATGGCCGGTAACAACGGGGCTTGTTTCCATGTGGAGCGTGGCAACGCTTGGCGCGTGGTTCTTTGGCCTGCACCTTGGCTGGGGCCTCGTGGGCGTATGGCTTGCCATGTGCCTTGATGAATGCCTGCGCGCGCTGGTATTTATTTACCGTTGGAAAAGCGAAGGCTGGCGCAAAAATAATTTGCTGGAGTGACAAGCAGTATTACACAAAATCTTATGAAATTATATCTGACGGCATCACATTTATAGTGGTGCCGTTTTTTTATGCCCAAAATTACAAACTTAAAATATCATTTTACATTGGAATAAATTAAAAGCATTTAATAATGATTATTCGCGCAGTCTTTACGGGGGGGAATTCAATGTTATAATTAAATTACAAAAGGCTTTTATAAGGGGGTTGTTTTATGAAAAAATCTAATTTAAAAAAAGCTTTTGCCTTAAGCGCGCTGATGGCTTTTGTAATTACAGGCAGCGCTTACGCGGAAAGTATTAAGGTTGCACAAGGAGCAACAAAAGATGATACATCTGTTATTAAAGTAGAGCAAAAGGATAGCTTTGAGAATGCCGGTATAGTTAATGCTGATAAGAGCATAACTGTTAACGGCGGTACTTTTAATAACACCGGTACTATTGAAACCGGTACTTTGAATATTCTCACCAACAATGGAACTGAAATAGCAGGTACCATTATTGCTGATAAATTTATTTATCACGGAGTCAAAGACCAGCACAGTTACACGCGTGGTTTATCTGCAAAATTAAAAGTTAATGAATTACACATAATAGGCACAAAAAGTGACAACAATCAACAGATGGCAACCGGATTACAAGGATTGAAGGATGCCGTTCTTAGTAATGTAGAAAACATAATTGTTGAATCACACGGTATTAAAACTGGTTTGGTTATAGGTTCAGTTAATGGAAATACGGCTGACGGCGAAAAATTAGATGTTAAAGTAAAAAATGTTTATCTCAAAAATGACACCACAGAACAAGATGCCCGTGTAGAAGTATATAATCATTCTAAATTTACAGCTGACAAAATAATCGCTGACGGAAAAACTAAAGTTCAGTTAAATTATGACAGTTCTGCCACATTACAAGATATTGAAGTAAAAGACAACGGCAATTTTTCTTTACAAACATTAGGTGATGTAAACGATAATACTGCTAACTTTTACTTAAATACTATTACTGTTGGCAATGAAGCTGCTTTTAAAACATGTATTTATGGAAATAACACCGGCGCAACTATTAAAAGTGATAATATGATAATTAATTTAGGCAAAAACGCTAAAGCAGATTTTGGCGGCGTTGGTGATGGTCCAAACCACGATCACGAACAATGGCGTGGTGATAGAATTAACTTTAATGTTGATAAACTGACTATTAACATGGACAACACTGACGAATATAATTATCTCATAGATGAAGCTAATAACATAAATGAATATAAAGATGATTACAGCAAAGGTGTTTATATCCACGTTAATGATAAATACAATCCGTTAGATGATTCTATTGGCTGCGGCAGAATTACTGTTGTTGGCAGCAGCGAAAACAATACCGGCAACCTTGAAAACGATTTGCAAAGACTGGCTTATGTCGTAAAAATTACACAAGAAGATGGAAATAATGCAGCTACAGAACTTCCTGAAATACTTTATCCTACCGGCGCACATGTTGAGCAAAACCCGGGCGGCATTGATGACGGCGGCAAAGGCACGGTAGATGAAAACGGCAATGTTACCGATATTGAAACCATTAAAAACCCCGATGTTTTCGGCACTGAAGAAGTTGGCGCTTTAGGCTTAATCAGCTGGCGCAACGAATTGGACGATATGAATAAACGCCTTGGCGAACTGCGTGACAGCAAGGGCGAACACGGCGTTTGGGTACGTATGGTCCGCGGCGAAAACGATTATAAGAGCCTTAACAGCCAGTATAATACCTATCAGCTTGGCTACGATGAAAAATTAAGCACTGACCCGCACTGGACTTTAGGCGCGGCATTCAGCTATACTGACGGCGATGGCGGTTATGATACCGGCAGCTTTGAAATGGACCATAAAACCTTTACGCTTTATGGCAGCAAATTAAATGACGATGGCAGCTATATTGATATCGTAGGCAAATATTCCCGCCTGAACCATGATTTAAGAAATACATGGGGCGACGGCGAATATGACGCTAACGGTTATTCTATCGGCGTAGAAGTTGGCAAACGCTTCCAGCAGGGCAACGGTTTCTGGATTGAACCGCAGGCACAGCTGACTTACGGCCATGTAGGCAGCGCAAATTACACCGCAGGCGATATTAAAGTTGCACAGGACGGCATGGAAAGCCTGATTGGACGCGCCGGTGTAAGATTCGGCAAAGATTTGGACAACGGCAATATTTATCTGCGTGCTTCCTACCTGTATGACTTTGATGGTGAAACCGGCGTAACCCTTACAAATGCTGAAGGACGCGAAAGATCTTTTGATCAGGATCTTGGCGGCGGCTGGTGTGAAGTTGGCATTGGCACCAACATCAATCTCAGTGATGCAACGCATTTGTACTTTGATATCGAAAAGACCTATGGCGGCGATATCACAACCGATTGGAAATGGAATGCCGGCATAAGATACAGCTTCTAAAAAGTTAAAATCTAACCTTTATAAGCAAAAAAGAGTTTGGCATTGTGCCAAACTCTTTTTTATCAGCCGCACCTTTCCTGCTGCCTGCAATTTGCCACGCATAATAAAGCGGTATTATAATAAATATGTACGTTACTTTAAGGAGGCTTTGTTATACAGCACGTTTTGGGTTCAGCAGCCGGTGCTTGATGTTATTACCGCTTTTTTTGACAAATATTTAAAAAATTAACTGTTTTAAACGGCATGTTTCCCTGCATGCCGTTATGTTTTTCTGTATACAGAAATACTTACGCTGAAACCATTGCAATTAGTAACTTTTTTTAATAAAATAGGTACAGTGCTATCCGAAGGAGGGTATACTATGCAAAAAATTAAGTCTGTACTGGTTGCCAACCGCGGCGAAATCGCTATCCGCGTTTTCCGTGCCTGCAACGAACTCGGCATCCGCACAGTGGCAATTTATTCAAAAGAAGACACACTTTCACTGCACCGCAACAAAGCTGACGAAGCCTACCTTGTCGGCGAAGGCAAAGGCCCTATCGATGCTTACCTTGATATTGAAGACATTATCCGTATCGCGCATGAGCACGATGTAGACGCCATCCATCCCGGCTACGGCTTTTTAAGCGAAAACAGCGACCTTGCAAAACGCTGCGCCGAAGAAGGCATTATTTTTATCGGCCCGCGCCTTGAACACCTTATTATGTTCGGCGACAAAGTTAATGCGCGCGAACAGGCCAAGCTTGCCGGTATTCCGATGATTCCGGGCAGCGACGGCCCGATTGACAGCGTTGAAGATGTTTACCGTTTTGTGCAGGCGCACGGCTTCCCCGTTATGCTTAAAGCCGTTAACGGCGGCGGCGGGCGCGGCATGCGCATGGTAAACAGCAACGAAGATTTGGAAACCGTATACAACATGGCTAAATCCGAAGCTATGAAGGCTTTCGGCAGCGATGAAATTTACCTTGAAAAATACCTTGAAAGCCCGAAACATATCGAAGTTCAGATTTTGGGTGATACGCAGGGCAACATTGTGCATTTGTTCGAGCGCGACTGCTCCGTACAGCGCCGCCACCAGAAACTGGTGGAAATTGCCCCGGCCTTTTCGCTTAAGCCCGAACTGCGCAAGGCAATCTGCGACGCAGCCGTTAAGCTGATGAAAAACGTTAATTACCTCAGCGCCGGTACGGTTGAATTCCTCGTTACCCCGGACGGCAACTTCTACTTTATTGAAGTTAACCCGCGTATTCAGGTTGAACATACCGTTACCGAAGAAATTACCGGTTTTGACATTGTGCAGACCCAGATTAAAATTGCCGAAGGCTATTCCCTGCACAGCCCGGAAATCGGCATTCCCGAACAGGATAAAATTACCAGCTTCGGCCATGCCATTCAGTGCCGTATTACCACCGAAGACCCTGCCAACAACTTTATGCCCGATACCGGCAAGCTGATTGCTTACCGCAGCGGCGGCGGCTTTGGCGTGCGTCTGGACGGCGGCAATGCTTTTACAGGTTCCGTTATTACCCCGTATTACGATTCGCTTTTGGTTAAGGCAACCACCCACGGCCTTACCCACGAAATTGCTATTACCAAAATGCTGCGCTGCTTAAAAGAATTCCGTATCCGCGGCGTTAAAACCAATATTCTGTTCCTTGAAAACGTACTGGCCCACCCCAGTTTTCTTGACGGCAGCTACAATACTTCGTTTGTTGATGAAAACACCGAACTTTTCATCTTCCCGAAAACGCTGGACCGCGGCACCAGGCTTCTGCACTACATTGCCGATGTAACCGTTAACGGCTACAACAATGTAGGCGTACAGCCCAAACCGGAATTTGCCCCGCTCAGCCTGCCCAAAGCGTTTAAAGGCACCCCTGCCGACGGCACCAAGCAGATTTTGGATTTGCAGGGGCCGGAAGGGCTTTCCAAATGGGTTATGGACCAGAAAGAAGTGCTGTTTACGGATACCACATTCCGTGACGCACACCAGTCGCTGCTTGCAACCCGCATGCGCACCAACGATATGCTGAAAGTTATTGGCACTACCTCAGCCAAGCTGCCTAACCTGTTCAGCTTTGAATGCTGGGGCGGCGCAACTTTTGACGTTGCTTACCGCTTCCTTGACGAAAGCCCGTGGAAACGCCTGCGCCAGTTCCGCGAAAAATGCCCGAACATTCTGTTCCAGATGCTGCTGCGCGGCGCCAATGCCGTTGGCTACACCAGCTATCCGGACAATGTTGTTAAAGAATTTATCCGCCTCAGCGCGAAAAACGGCGTTGACGTGTTCCGCGTATTCGACAGCCTTAACGGCATTGAAAACATGCGCCTTTCACTGGACGCTGTACGCGACGCAGGCAAATTTGCCGAGGCTGCATTATGCTACACCGGCGATATTTTAGACCCGCGCCGTGATAAATACGACCTTAAATATTATGTAACCATGGCGAAAGAACTGGAAAAAACCGGTGCCAACTCCATCTGCATTAAGGATATGGCAGGCCTTTTGAAGCCGGAAGCAGCTTACCAGCTTGTTTCTGCCCTTAAAGAAGCAGTTAACGTGCCTATCCACCTGCATACGCACGAAGGCAGCGGCAACAGCATTTACACTTATGCCCGCGCTATCGACGCCGGCGTAGATATTGTTGACGTAGCCATGAGCGCTATGAGCGGCGGTACTTCCCAGCCGAGCGGCGCAAGCCTGTACTACGCACTATCCGGTCATCCGCGCCAGCCGCACCTTGACATTAACGCCCTTAACGAAATGTCCCGTTACTGGGAAAGCGTGCGTCCGTATTATAAAGCAATCGACAACACCGTTTCTTACCCCAACCCGGAAGTTTACATCCACGAAATGCCGGGCGGCCAGTACAGCAACCTGCAGCAGCAGGCTAAAGCAGTAGGCCTCGGCGAACGCTGGGAAGACATTAAAGATATGTACCACCGCGTTTCCATGATGTTCGGCGATATTATTAAAGTAACGCCGTCTTCCAAAATGGTTGGCGATATGGCACTGTTTATGGTGCAGAACGACCTTACCGAAGAAGACATTTACGCCAAAGGAGATTCGCTCAGCTTCCCGGCTTCCGTTGTAGAATTCTTTGAAGGCCGCCTGGGCGTACCGTATCAGGGCTTCCCGCAGAAATTGCAGCAAATTATTCTTAAAGGGCGCAAACCTATCGAAGGCCGCCCCGGTGCTGCACTGCCCCCGGCAGATTTTGAAAAAGTACGCGCCAGCCTTGCGGAAATGGGCGCGCCGACCAGCGACGAAGCTGTAAGCAGCTACTGCCTGTACCCGAAAGTATTCAGCGACTGGGCAGTACGCCATGCCGAATTCGGCGATGTTTCCGTACTTGATACGCCTACCTTCTTCTTTGGCATGAAAACCGGCGAAGAAATTAAAGTTGAAATCGAACAGGGCAAAATGCTCGTTATCAAACTTTTGCAGATAGGCGAAGCAAACGAAGACGGCATCCGTACCATTTTCTTCGAATTCAACGGCCTGCCGCGTGAAATTGATATTAAAGACAGAAATGTTAAATCTACCAACGTAACGCGCAAAAAAGCCGATAAAACCAACCCCGGTGAAATCGGCGCAACCCTTTCCGGTTCCGTTGTTAAACTGCTGGTTGAAAAAGGCCAGGCTGTCGAAAAAGGCACCCCGCTTATCGTAACCGAAGCAATGAAGATGGAAACCACTATCGCCGCACCTATCAGCGGCATTGTATCGCAAATCCATGTAGCGGCCGGCAGCCGTATCGAAAGCGGCGACTGCCTGATGGAAATTGAAATCAAGGCATAAAAAATAATAAAGCTAAACTAACAGCGAACCCGCCCGCAGGCAAACTGCGGACGGGTTTATTATTTATAAATTCAGTTTTTTAACAATTATAACTCTGGAGTTTTTCTCATGTTTGCAGCTTTTTCGTAAGCCCTTGCAATCATAAGCAGCCTTTTTTCAGACCATGGCTCGCCTATAATCTCCATTCCGGCAGGTACGCCAAGCGGCGCGTCACCGTCAGGGGCTGTAAAGCCTGCCGGCACAACCACCGAAGGAAATCCTGTTACAGAACAAAGTACGCCGTTTCTTTGTTTTTGAGAATCGCCTATCTTGCATACCAATTGCTGCTGATGCGGGTAAACAATGCAATCCAGCCTGTTATCCGCTATCAGCTTCATAATTTTATTTTTTACTTTTTGCTGGCGCAGAAGTTTTTCGTTATAATGGGCTGAATGAGTCGACAATTTAAGTGCGTCTTCCATATTGCCCTTATCGACAGGATGATACTTGCCGCTCTCGTAAATTTCCCTTAAAGAATGAACCGGGATTTTATCAGCAGGAAAACTTTGCAGATATGCCGTCAAATGGTCGTTAAAGTCATCTAAATGTACGCTTACTTCGTTTGTCAGCCAGGCAGAATCAATATTTTCCGTAATCTCCACCAGTTCTGCCCCGGAATTTTGCAAAACACCAAGAGCATGTTCCATAATTTTATTAACCGGCTCATTAACTTTTTCTTTGCCAAAAAAGCTTCTCAAAACACCAATGCGTTTTCCCTGCAGCGAACCTTCATCAAGTCCTTCTTCAAAAAGCGTTATTTTATTATAAGACCATGCCGTAACATCATCATCCTTATCGTAACCGGCAATTACGCTTAAGGTACGGGCAGCATCCTCAACAGTGCGGCAAAGCGGGCCTGCTGTATCCTGAGTTAAAGAATACGGCACAATGCCGCTGCGGCTTACCATGCCGATAGTCGGGCGTATGCCTACAAGATTATTTGCCGAAGACGGCGACCTTACAGAATTAATGGTATCAGTACCGATGCCAATAATGCCAAAATCAGCTGCAATAGCAGCGCCGGTGCCGCCGGAGGACCCGCCCGGCGTTCTTGTTAAATCGTACGGATTATACGTTGGTCCCAAAATAGAACTTACGGTTTCGCCCCAGATAGCAAACTCATGTAAATTTGCTTTTGCAAGAATAAGCGCACCAGCAGCTTTAAGCTTTTTTACAATAAAGGCATCACGGTGCGGCTCAAAGCCTTTTAGTGCGATAGAGCCTGCCGTTGTCGGCATATCTTTTGTTTCCGCATTGTCTTTTAAAATAACCGGTATGCCGTGCAATGGACCGGTAAAGCCTTCTGTTTGATACCTTGCGTCAATGCTCATGTACGGTAGAGAAGCACAAAGCAAAACAAAGACAGCCAGTCCTGCCACTATTCCGAAGTCAGGGGAACGCAATAGAAAAATTCATAG
>OKWE01001430.1_pt1 | contig 10665 bp, 9 predicted proteins | sample 1607051 | NCBI WGS metagenome assembly OKWE01 (sample SAMN04414079, study PRJEB24778) | human gut metagenome | material: faecal | host: Homo sapiens | reverse complement strand
AACAGGGCATATAACTGCCCTCTACCGGGCGCGGCTTTTCCGACACACCTACGGCGCTGATTTGGGTCAAGTCAAACTCGCTGCCCAGTTCTGCCAGCATCTCGGGCAGGGCGACTGTGTGATGAAAAAGGGCGTCGCTCTGGCGCAGGCCCAGCTGGCCCTCCTTCACCGGAAGAAAACGCTTTTTTGCGCAAACAACCTCTCCGGCTGTATCAAAGACGGCCAGAGAGGTTGCATAATTGCTGGTGTCGATGCCCAGCGTATAGCTGCTCACAGCTGCTCAGGCTCTGCGCCCAGACCCTGCTCGCGTGCCACCGTACCCAGCAGACCGTTGACGAACTGATAATCCTCGTCTGCGCCATACTTTTTGGTCAACTCGACTGCCTCATTGATGACGACGCCAGGCTTTTTCTCGTCGCCGTACAGCATCTCGGCCAGACCCAGACGGAGCACCGTCAGGCTCACGCGGGGCAGACGCTCCATCGTCCAGTTGCGCAGATGGGCGCTGATGAGGTCGTCCACCTCTGCGGAATGCTCATAATAAGCCCGCAGCAGCCGCTGGCCAAAGACATCCACCGGATGCTCTTCGTCGCACTCGTGGTGGTTGTCCAGAGCCTCCTGCAGGGGAATGTCACCAAAGGTCTGAGAAAATGCCAGCAGAAATGCGTTTTCGCGTGCTTCACGACGGGGCAGAATATTTTCCATAATGTTCCTCTCACAGCGGCAAGGCCCTCCCTTTTGCGGGAAGGCCGGCCGCAATTTTCTTTTACGTTTTGTTTCTCGGCTCAGGCCTGCGGCTCAGCCGCCGGGGCCAGACCGGCAATGACGAGGTCAACGCGGCTGACCGTGACATTGGTCATGTTCTGGACAGCAGACTTGACGTTTTCCTGCACCTTTTCGGCCACAGCCGGGATGCGTGCGCCAAAGGCTGCTACGATTTCCAGAGTGATCTCTGCCGTGCCGTCCCGCATCTCTACGGTAACGGGCGACTGGACGTTGGCGCGCTCGAGAAGGTCTTTCACCTTCCGGTTCTGCTTGCCGCAGGACACCTCTGCCACACCCTCGATCTCCAGCGCTGCACAGCGGGCGATCTTGCCGATGACCTCTGTGGAGATCTGCAGACTGCCGCCTTTAAGATCCATGTTCTGTAAATCCATTCTATGGCCCTCCATCCAAAATGAGCGAATGCCCATTTTATTTTATGCGTTTCATGCAAAGAGAGGATCCCTTTGCAAAACCTTTGATGTCATTATACCATTTTCTCCGGTTTTATACAACACCTTACTTTACTTCCACCACAGTAATATTCTGCGCAGTCACCTCGCTCTTGCTGAGCACGATGTCCCGTATCTGGGCCACCTGCGCCGCCGTCAGCGCGTCGCCGGAGGTCATCACGGTCAGGTCAGCCCGGCCGGACTGCAAAAAGCAGAGGCAGTCGGCAAAGCCTTTCGCCTTGACCAGCGTTTCTATCTCATTTTCTGCGTTGAGGTCTTCGAGGTTGGAAGTCAGCTGCTGGGTATAACCTTTTTTCTCCTCGGCGGAAAGGCCCGAGGTCTTGAGGGTCTTCTGGATCGTGTCCATCGCTTCATCGTGAGCTTTCTGGCGCTTGAGACGGGCTTCCTCAAAGAATTTCGCTCCTGCATCGTTGGCCACGCTGACGAGCTGGGCCTCCCCATAATTCTTGTTGGCACTGGATACCGCTTCAGCCTCCGTCATCAGCCCGTCGGTAACGGGTGCCGCCACAGGCTCACCCTCCACAGCCACCGCCGAGACGTTGACAGCCTCTTCATCCACGCCGATGCCGGTGCGGGCATACTGCCAGTTAAGGTATACCGCCACGACCAGCGCGGCCGCAAGGGTCAGCGCTGTGACCCTGCGTGTGTTTTTGGTGATAGCTCTCATTTGTGTCTCCTCCTTGCATAACTTATATTTCATCGCTGCAAAAAATCATTCCCGGCGCTCTACGCAGATGCGGTTGGACGGGACATCCAGCAGCGCCCCCACCAGCTCGGTGATGCGGGCGGCGACCCGGACATCTCCCCCGCCCTCGCACACCACGGCCACCCCGCACACTCTGGGGGTGCAGACTGTCTGTGCCAGCGCGGTCCCGTCGTCCAGCAGCACATGGGTCTGCTGTTCCTGGGTCTGTCCCGAGAGCGTGTCCAGAGCATAGATGGTCTCCTCTCCGCTTTCCAGTGTTACCATCACGGTAGTCTTTCCCGCGCCCTCTACCTGCGCGATGAGGTCGGAAAGCTGCTGCTCGAGCTGCTGGCGGTAGATGTTGTCATCCGCCGGGGCGGCGCTTGCTGCGGCGGTCTTCTCTGAAGGGGTGAACAGCTCCGACAGCAGGATGAGCAGCATGGCCGCCGCGCCCAGCAAAACCGCCAGCCGGGCGCGGTTTTCCTTCCGCGCGAGGTCCTTCAGCCGCGAAAAAAGCTCGTTGTTCATGGCACATCCTCCCCGCTGGGGCTGTTCCATTTGATGCATTCCGCTCCCAGCTGAAGCTGTCCTTCCAGCAGCGCTTCGATTGCCCGCTTCTGCGAGGCAGTGACGGCGTCCCGAGGGACGATCTGCACCTCAGCCGCTTCCACGCCCTCAGCGGTCCGGCGCAGACTGATATTCAGCCTGAGCGAAACACCCGCCTCGCTGAGACAGCGTTCTTCGAGCGTACGGGAGAGTTCTTCTGCCGTCTGTGCCAGAACAGCATCTTCCAGACTGCCTACCGAGACCGCCGACACCTGCGGCAGTTCCAATGCAGTAAACTGCGCCTTCGCGCCGGGCAGAGCATCCGCAAAGACTACTAGAATATATAGCCCCGCCACCGCTTTTATGCACTTCTGCCCCCAGCCCTGCCCGACAAAGCGGGAGAGCAGCTCGGCGCAGATACAGGCCGTACAGAAGACTGCTGCTGCCCGTTCCAGTGCCTGCATCATGAACCACCTCCTACGATGAACAACAGGGCCACCCCTGCTGCCGCCAGCCCGAAGAAAAGCGCCACCACCGCTGCCATACAGCGCACTGCCTCGGCAAAACAGTCGAATAATGCGCGGCAGCGGGAGATACCAGTGAGACTGCAGAGCAGGCTGCATCCCATCAGAAGAGCCAGCTGTATCATCAGCCCCAGATAGAGCGGCACGAACTCCGCGCCCAGCACCGACAGAGCTGCCAGCCCCAGCCCGCTCTTGAGGAGCTGGATCCCCGCGAGGATGGATTCCGATGCACTGCTGAGAGTCTGCCCGATGATGGGGACACTCCCTGCCAAAAGCTGGCCGGTACGGAGCGAAAAGCGGTCCAGCTGGAATGCCGCAGCCCTCTGCAGGCCCAGCAGAGCCACCAGAATTTTTCCGGCCCAGCCCAGCGCCTGACGGAGCGCACTGCCGACGCCCTTGCAGAAAATGCCGAGAGCTGGTTCAGAGCTGACGCAGCAGGCCATGCTGAGCATCAGATAGCAGTGGAGCAGCGGCTGAACGAAGGCCGCTGCCAGCTGAGCCAGAAAACAGAGTGCCGTCAGCAGCGCTCCACTGGCCGCACTGCCTGCTGCTCCTTCCCCTCCCATCGTGAGGACACCGGCATAGACGGGAAGGAACCCCAACAGAAAGCTGCGCCAGCTCTCCACCTGTTCACAAAGCTTCTGGGCTTCTTCCAGCAGACTCCCCCAGAGCAGGACGCCGCAGCCGCCTGCCGCCACCAGATCCAGCAAGGCCCCATCGGTGCATTCCCCGGCGAGGAGCCCCAGCACCGCCGTCAGCGTCAGGAACAGGAGCACTGACGTATAGCGACTTGCCGTCTGGCGCACCAGTGCGCCGAAGGATCGGGGCAGAAAGCTTTTCAGTGTTTCCCACGGTGAGGATGCCGCCTTTTCGAGGTCGATGCGGCTCTGCTGCAAATAGGGCTCCCAGAGAGAACTGCCCGGCAGAGCTGTGCTCGAAGCGGCCATCGCCGCCGGGGCTGCGAGTGCAAAGCTCGTCCACAAGAACAGTATTGCCAGACTCAAACGGAAAAGCTTGTCTCTTTTCATCCTGCGATGCTCCCTATCTTCTGGCCGATCTCTTCCAGCAGGGGCCACGCTGCCGCAAGCACCAGCACCCGGCCGGCCAGTGCCGTACACCACGCCAGCGATTCAGCCCCTGCCTCCTCGCAGAGCGAGTGGGCGTAATCGGCCAGCAGGATGACACCTGTACACCGCAGCAGACAGGAAAAGGCGTCGCCGCCTGCCCGCTGTTCCAGTTTTGTCAGCCCGGAAAGCACGGTCTGCGCCGCTGCGCTGATTTTCCACAGCACGAGGACAGCGGCTCCCATCGAGACGAACAGCCCGAAAGCCGGGGCGCTTTTCTGGAACAGGGTGTACAGCACAGCCCCCATCACCGCAAGCCCCAGCATCGTGAGGGCGCTCATAGCGCAAAGAGGGACTTGATGGTGACAAAAAGAACACTGATCTGCTTGACCAGGATGGACAGCACCACCACCAGCCCCGCCAATGTGGTCATCATGGCCTGGTCTTCCCGGCCTGAGCGGATGAGCAGCTGGTTGAGCACCGCCACGATGATGCCGATGGCCGCGATCTTGAAAATCAGGTCGATGTCCATACACATTCCCCCTATCTTTCATCAGAGGCAGAGGATGGCCGCCGCCAGTCCGGCAGCAAATCCCAGCTTGTGGCTCAATTCCAGCTGCGGGCGGGCGTGTTCCTGCGCCTGCTGCAAAAACAGCGTGAACCGCTCCTGATAAAATGCCAGCCGCTGGCACTCCTGCTCTGCCTCCGTGCGGCCAAGGCCCGAGAAGCACTCGACGAAACAATCGCGTTCCGGGCGCGTCAGACCGGGCGGCGGACAAAGCGTCTGAAAGCTTTCGCCTGCGGCAAGCCCCTCCTGTTTCAGTCTGCGGAAAAGCAGGGCGAGGTCCGTATGGCGATAGCTGATCTCCTGCCGGACACGCTGCAAGAGCAAGAGCGTCTTTTCCAGTGCCGCCAGATACCGTCGCGTATTCTGGCAGACCGCATCCCCTGCACACCAGCCGCAGCCCAGCCAGAACAGCGCACAGACGACTCGAAGCGTTTTCACGAGACACGCACCTCTTTCAGCTGCCCCGGCGCAGTGCGGCCTTTCAGAAGCACTGCCATATGGAGCGCACCGCACTTTTGCAGATACTGCACCTGCGGACGGCGGGCAGCCTCTTCCCAGCTGGCGGCATGAAGTGTGGCGATAAATTCCACCCCGCTGAAAAGCCCCTGCTCCAGCGCATAAAGCTCGTCCATCCCGCCCAGCTCGTCCAATAAGATGACCTGCGGCGAGAGGGTGCGCAGAGCCATCTGCACCGCCTGTCCCTTGGGGATGCCGCTGAGGATGTCGAGCGGAAGCGCCGCGCTTTCCTCCGAGGGGAATATCTCTCTTCGCTCGTCGATGACGGCCACGGCCCTGTTCTGTTTTGCAAGTTCCCGGGCGACACCTCGCAGAAGGGTCGTTTTGCCGCTGTCGGGTTCCCCCATCAGGAGCATCCCGATAAATCGCTGCTGCAGAATATCCCGGAGTTTCTGTGGCAGAGGAAATTCCCGGTTCCGGGCAACGCGGATATTTACCGAGCGCAGCTCCTGCAAGACGGCGCTCTGCCCCGGTGCGCAGTAAAACTGTCCGGCCAGCCCGGCGCGGCACCCGCAGCTGAGCGTGACATAGCCCGCCGCAATTTCTGTCTCGTGGCTGTGTACCGACCCGCCGCAGAGGGTGACGAATATCTCTTCCATCTGCAAGGGCGTCAGCCGGAGCGTCTGCAGCGCAGGCAGCTTCGCCGGGCAGCAGGGCTTTCCGCCGATGGTCAGCTGTACTCCGCAGCCGGCCCGGAGGCGTATCTCATGTACCTGTTCTGCAATGCCCGGCGGCAGGGCACTCAAAGGCCGCGCCAGCCATGCAGGCAGAGCCCGAACAGCGCGGTAATACTCGTCCATCTTGTTTCTCCTTCTGTCTCGTCATTTTGGCTTCTTGCTCCTACTGTATGCGGCGGCAGAGTTTTTAGAACGCAAAAAAGGCCCACGCAGCGGAGACACCCACTGCATGAGCCTTTTGAGTTGATTCTATTTAAGCTTCCGGTTCATCCCGCAGCATGGCAAGGAATTCTTCCTCCGTCAGCACAGGTACGCCGAGGGCCTGTGCCTTGGTCAGCTTGGAGCCTGCCGCTGTGCCGGCCACAACGTAGCCCGTCTTTTTGGAGACCGAGCCGCTGGCTTTGCCGCCGTTTTTGACGATGAGAGCCTCTGCCTCATTGCGGGAGAGCGTCTCGAGGGTGCCGGTGACGACCAGTGTCATTCCCGCCAGCTTGTCGCCCTTTGGCTCACCCTTCCAGGTCATGTTCACCCCGGCGTCGGCCAGACGATGGATAAGGTCTGTGGTGCCGTCTTTTGCGAAGAACTCTACCACGCTCTGGCCCATCACGCCTCCGAAACCGTCGATCTCGCTGATTTTTTCAATATCTGCCTCCCGGATGGCTTCCAGTGTGCCGAAATGCTCAGCCAGCAATGCAGCGGCCTTGTCGCCGATGTTGCGGATGCCGAAGCCGAACAGCAGCTTGTCGAGGTTGTTCTGCTTGGAATTTTCGATGGCGTGGAGGAGATTCGCTGCGCTCTTCTCCTTGAACTTTTCCAGCGTCAGCAGCTGCTCGAGCGTCAAATCATAAAGGTCCGCCGCCGAGTGGACGAGGCCCTTTTCCACCAGCTGTGTCGCTACGGCAGTTCCCAAGCCGTCGATGTCCATCGCATCACGGGAGGCAAAATGGATGATGTTGCGCAGAGACTGGGCCGGACATTCCGGGTTGACACAGCGCAGGGCGGCTTCGTCTTCGAGATGGACGACCGGTGCGCCGCAGGACGGACAGACTGTCGGCATCTGGTAAGGCTCTGCGTTCTCCGGGTGATGGACGACGCCGATGACCTCCGGGATGATGTCGCCGGCTTTCCGCACCTGAATGGTATCGCCGATGCAGAGGCCGAACTGGCGGATGAAATCCTCGTTGTGGAGGGTCGCGCGGGCCACCGTCGTACCGGCGAGGAAGACCGGGTCGAAGCAGGCCGTCGGGGTCAATACGCCTGTGCGGCCCACAGCGACCTCGATGCTGCGCAAGGTCGTCTCCTTGACTTCGGGCGGATACTTGAACGCGATGGCCCAGCGGGGGAACTTGTTGGTAGAGCCCATCCGATCGCGCTGGGCGAAGTCATTGACCTTGATGACCGCACCATCCATGTCGAAATCGAGCTTTGAGCGGTTCTGCCCGATCTGCTCGATTTCCTTGATCGCGTCCTCAATGTCGTGGACGATGTGGTAGCGGGGAGAGACCGGCAGGCCGAGACTTTTGAGGTAATCGAGGCTTTCCGCGTGGGTAGTCAGCTCCTTGCCACGCACCTGCTGGACGTTGAAAACAAAAATCGAAAGGCCGCGGCTCCCGGTGATCTTGGCGTCCTTCTGGCGCAGCGAACCGGCAGCGGCATTGCGGGGGTTCTTGAAGGGTGCCGCGCCCTGCAGCTCCTGCTCGGCGCAGAGGTGCTGGAACGCCTCATGGGGCATATAAACCTCGCCGCGCACCTCGAGAAACTCAGGGGCATTCTTCAGTTTCTTCGGTATCTTTTTGATAGCCCGGACATTGGCGGTGACGTCCTCGCCCACGACACCGTCGCCGCGGGTAGAAGCACGGACCAGTTCACCGTTCTCGTACTCAAGGCTGCAAGAAAGACCGTCGATCTTGATCTCGACGACATACTCCGGTTCGATACCCGCGTCACGCACTCTGCGGTCGAAATCACGCAGTTCATCGTAGGAAAATGCATCCAGCAAACTTTCCATCTTGACAGCATGTGTCACTTTTGCGAAGCGTCCGCTGGGGGTGCCGCCGACATGCTGGGTGGGCGAAGCCGGAGTGACCAGCTCCGGGTACTGCGCCTCCAGCTCCTTCAATTCCCGCGTCAGGGCGTCGTATTCAAAGTCCTCGAGTTCGGGGGCGTCCTGGTCGTAATAAAGGCGGTTATTCTTCTCGATCACAGCGCGCAGTTCCTCTACGCGCTTTTTGGCTTGTTCCAGTTCCACAGTTCCACTCTCCTGCCTGACGCGGGACAGAGCGCCGCGTCTTGATTCTCTTGCGATAGTATACCACAAAACGGTGTTTTTCGTAAACAAAAAAAAGCAGAGCTGCTTTCCCCCTTTTTCTGAGAAATACAGCTCTGCCCTATGTTCAAAAACTCAAATCGAGATCGTATTGCAGACGTCCACGAGGACCGGGTCGATGCTCTTGGTCATCTCGAGAGCCTCATCTACAGGGTAATCCACCAGCTCCTCACCCTTCATGCCGACGATGCGGTTATACTTGCCCTGCTCGAGCAGGCAGACGGCGTGGTAACCCATAGCAGAGGCGTTCACACGGTCACGCAGCGTGGGAGAGCCGCCGCGCTGGACATGGCCCAGAATGGTGGCACGGGTGTCGATGCCGGTGCGGGCCTGGATCTCGTTGGCGATCTCCTGAGAATGACCGATGCCCTCGGCCACGATGACGATAAAGTGGCGCTTGCCGGTGCGCTGAGTCTCGACGATCTTATCAAGGATGTCGCGCTGCATATCGAATTCCTTCTCGGGCAGCAGCACGGCCATAGCGCCGGAGGCGATGGCGACGTTCAGGGCAATGTAACCAGCGTTGCGGCCCATGACCTCGACGACGCTGCAGCGGTCATGGCTCTGGGTGGTGTCGCGCAGCTTGTCGATCATCTCCAGAGCAGTGTTCATAGCGGTATCGTAACCGATGGTGTAGTCGGTGCAGGCAATATCGTTGTCGATGGTGCCGGGCAGGCCGATCATCGGGATGCCGCGGTGGGCCAGCTCACGGGCGCCGCGGTAAGAACCGTCGCCGCCGATGACCACCAGCGCGTCGATGCCAAGCTCACGGCACTTGGCTGCGCCCTTATCCTGACCCTCTTTGGTCTTGAACTCAAGGCAGCGTGCGGTGTAGAGGATGGTGCCGCCGGCAGAGATGATGTTCGAGACACTGCGCAGGTTCATTTCGAAGCACTCGCCGTTCAGCAGACCGTTATAGCCGCGCTGGATGCCGATCATGCGGAAGCCCTTGTGCAGGCCGGTACGGACCACGGCACGGACAGCTGCGTTCATGCCGGGGGCGTCGCCGCCGCTGGTGAGAACACCGATCGTCTTGATTTGCTTTTCCATAGAGAGATTCCCTCCAATTTGTTTCTTCACATACCACTCGGGGCGCGCGCATCCCCTTCTTCCACAGATGCGGCCCGACTCGATGCAACCTATTTGCTATGGCTTGCCTTAGACAAGTATATCACAAAGTTAATCATTTGAAAACAGCGCAGACATAATGATTGATGCACAGAAATGTCATTTTGTTGCGACATTGCGTTCGCCAAGCAGACGTTTCAGCTCCTGAAGCAGCAGTGGATGGCCCGAAGCATAGAGTCTCCGGGGCGCGGCGAGCTTCTGCTTGACATCCTCGAGATAGAAAATGACGGGCATATCGCCGTCGAATATCTCAAGAAGATTGATGACCTTTGCATACTCGGGGCAGCTGCGGGACGGCAGGCGGACATAGAGCCGCTGGGCGGCATCCCGCATGAGGTCGGGGCGGTTGGCCTGCGGGCGTTTGGGGTCATAGCCCTCGATGGGCGAGATGCTCTCAGCCATCAGCTTGGAAGGCTCATCTTCACGCACGGAGAGGCGTCCCTCGATGACCACGACGGCATTTTCCTTGAGCGCATCGCGGAAGGTATCCAGTACCCGTGGAAAGACGATGACCTCCATCGTACCGGTCAGGTCCTCCACGCTGGTGAAGGCCATCATCGTGTTGGACTTGGTGGTCATCATCCGGTTTTTGACGACGGTACACACGATACGGACATGATTGCCGTCCAGCTTGTGGGCGTCCTCGCCGGTGAGCTCCTTGATGCTGTTGGACGCAAAGCGTGCCGACTGTTCCCGATAGGCGTCCAGCGGGTGGCCGGACAGATAGAGGCCGCTGACCTCTTTCTCCTGCTGGAGCAGTTCGGTGTGGCTGTACTCCGGGAAGGGCTTTATCTCATAGCTGTCGGTGTCGGCGGTCTGAGATTCGCCGCTCATCACCGAGAACAGGTCCAGCTGTCCCTCGAGATTGCGGCGGGAGTCGCTCTCCACGCTCTTGATGATGCCGTCCACGGCTTCCACAAGGCTGTGGCGGTTGACGCCCATACTGTCGAAGGCACCCGCCTTGATAAGGCATTCCACGGCCCGGCGGTTCAGCTCAGTGCCGTGCATCCGCTTACAGAAGTCATAGAGGCTCGAATAAGGCTCCTCTTGTCTCTCTTCCACGACTCGCTCGATGAGGTTGCGGCCCACATTCTTGACCGCATTCAGGCCGAAACGGATCTTGCCGTTGTCCGCCGTGAAGCCGCCGTTCGAGATATTGACGTCCGGCGGAAGCACCTTGATGCCCAGGCGGGCGCACTCGCCCGAATACTCGATGACTTTGTCGGTATTGTCAAGCACACTGGTGAGCAATGCGGCCATAAACTCGCTGGGGTAATGACACTTGAGATAAGCCGTCTGGAATGCGACGTAAGCGTAGCAGGCCGCATGGCTTTTATTGAAGGCGTAGGACGCAAAACTCGACATTTCATCGTAGATCTCGTTGGCGACTTTCTCA
>OKWE01001421.1_pt1 | contig 10726 bp, 12 predicted proteins | sample 1607051 | NCBI WGS metagenome assembly OKWE01 (sample SAMN04414079, study PRJEB24778) | human gut metagenome | material: faecal | host: Homo sapiens | reverse complement strand
CAGAGTTTGCAGCACGGTGGCGAAATGAAAAATGTGAAGGTAAACAAACCGACATTACTAACTGATAGTTGTATCTAACACTGGGGGCGGGTCACATGCTTACGCTTTTACATATCCAGTCTAAAAAAATTCTTATTTATATCAATGTATTAATAGCTTAAAACCTTTTTAAAAAACCCGTTAAACATGTTAAGAATTATTAAGGTTAAATCGAGTTTTTATCGCAGATAACGCCCTCTATCGTATTTCTCACAAGAGAGTTTGGGAGTGCGTCAGCGGGATAAACGCCAGAATGGCGGCCAGTGCCGTGAGTAGCACTGGCATAGCCCGTTGTACCGCCGCCTCCACCACTGCATGGAAGGGTGCCCCCACGCACCAGCCCATGCTGAGAAAACAAACCACCATGACGGTAAGCAGGGCTGCAAAGAATTTCATCATGAACTCATCAACGGCGGAGCTGATGTTGACGGACTGATCGGTAACGTTGCGAGTTTCCCGCGGAAGCGGGTGGTCCGAAAAGATTAAAAAAAGCGCCGGTGATCGATATCAACCGGCGCAAAGAGGCATTAGTTTTTGACGGTATCTTCCAGGAAGAAGCGCCCCAGGGGATTTTGATAAAAACCGTCGATATTCTTGCGGCTGACGTTGCGGTATGGGCTGTAATACAAATCAACCCAGTTCACGTCGGCTTTGGCCATTTTTTGCAGGTCGATATACATCTGCTCACGCTTTTCACTGTCCATTTCGATGCGCGCCGAAGCCACGAGCGCTTTAACCTGCTCGTTATGATAGCGCGTCATATAGTTCATATTGGCGTCATGACCAAGCACAAAGGTGGTTTTCTGGTCAGGGTCAAGAATATCGTTCGTCCAGTACATCACCGAAATATCGTAATCCCCGGCTACCAGCATATCCCAACTCTGGCTCGGGTCGACTTTTTGTAAATTCACCGTCACCCCAACTTTTGCCAGCTGTTGCTGGAGCAAAATCGCGATTTGCTCATCCACTTCATCTCCGGCGTTAACCACATAGTTCAGCTTCAGATCGGCCGCCCCCGCCGCTTTCAGTATCTCTTTGGCCTTTTGCGGATCGTATGGCCTGCGAAGATTGTCCGCGTAGTGGTATAGCGCCCCGGCGGGGATATAGGAGTTCGCCACCTGACCATAGCCAAAAGTCACGGTCTTCACGATCGCGTCTTTATCAATCGCAAAGTCCAGCGCCTGACGCACTTCCACCTTGCCCAGAGCACCGTGCGAATGGTTAATCAACAGATGGTCTTCACGAGTGGAAGGATCCAGTTCAACCTTTAGATTGGCGTCTTTCTGTAACGATGCAATGCGTGAGAAGGGCACGGTCAGCGCGGCGTCAAGCTCACCGGCCTGCACTTTCAGCATTCGGGTATTATCATCCGGAATGGTTAACCACTCCACGCCATCCAGGCTGACGTTCTTCGCCTGCCAGAAATTCGGGTTCTTAACCAGCACGATTTTTTCGCCACGCAGCCACTCTTTAACGCTGAACGCGCCGGAACCTACCGGTTTTTCGGCAAAGGCCTCTTCACCTTCCGCCTTCATCGCCTGCTGTGAAACCACCGAGGCGTTCGGCAGCGCCAGCTGAGATAAGAATGGCGCTGAGGGCGATTTCAGCGTGACCACCAAGGTGCGCGGGTCCGTGGCCTCAGCTTTGTCGATAATGCTGTAGGAATCGCGCCACAGCGAACCTTTATCATCACGGATACGCATCAGGCTAAACGCCGCATCGCTAGCGGTCAGAGGTGTGCCATCAGAGAATTTGGTATCGCGAATTTTAAAGGTGTAGACCTTGCCGTCCGGGGAAATCGTCCAGCTTTCTGCCACACCAGGCTCCAGCTTAGTCCCGGTTTTATCCACCCGCACCAGCGGGTCGAAGACGTTCGAAAAAACCCAGTTATCGGCATTTTGCGCCGATTTTATCGGATCAAAAGTGGTGCTGTCCTCTCGCCGGCCAATGGTCAATACCCCTGCCGCCTGTGCTATTTCGCTCACCACGCTGAGCGCCAGAAAAACGCTTGCCGCCAGTAACTTAACATGCCTGTGCTTCATCAATAGATCCCCCTGTCAAAGGATAAACGGTCTCATCGCCTTCGTGGTTCAATACGCAGGCATAAGCGTGGTCGGCAATCTGCCGGGTTGGTGGTGGTTCGCCGGTGCGGCACTGCACCTGCGCATGAGGGCAGCGCGGATGAAATGCACAACCTGGTGGAACAGCGACGGGGCTGGGCGGCTCGCCCCCCAGCAAATTTTTTGGCAGCGGTTTATCCGGGTCAATTTCCGGGATCGCGGATACCAGCGCGGCAGTATAGGGATGCAGGGGCCGTGTAAAGACCGTTTCCGTAGGCCCCTCCTCCACGATCCGCCCGAGATACATCACCGCGACGCGATCACAAAGCCGACGCACAATCGCCAGGTCGTGAGCAATAAACAGAATCGCCAGCCCCATTTTCTCCCGCAGATCCATCAATAAATTCACGATCTGCCCCTGAATAGAGACGTCCAACGCCGCGACACACTCATCCGCCACAATCAGCCGCGGTTCGATAGCCAGCGCTCTGGCAATACCGGCGCGCTGACACTGACCGCCGCTAAGCTGAGACGGTTTCGCGTTGGCCTGCTGCGTACGCAGGCCAACCTGGGTGAGCAGTTCCGCTACCCGCTGAGCAATTTGCGCGCGCGGTATCTTCTGATGAACGCGCAGTACCTCCGCAATACTTTCTCCCACGGTCTGTCGCGGATTTAATGACGCAAAAGGATCCTGGAAAATCATCGCGCTTTGCTGGCGCAGACGGACGATGTCGCTGGTTAAGCCATGTGTAATACGCTGACCATCGAACCGCACCTCTCCTGCCGCAACCCGTTCGAGCTGCAACAGCGCCCGTCCAAGGGTACTTTTACCGCTGCCGGACTCGCCGACCAGGCCCAGCGTCTCGCCGGGATAAATTTGCACCGTGACCTGGTTAACCGCATGCACCACTTTTTTCTCTCGCCAAAACCCGCCGGAAACCGGAAAGGTGACGGAAAGGTTATCGGCCTCAAGCAGCGGCCAGTTAGGGTAAGCCATTATCTCTCCCGCCGGATAGGTGTCGGCAATGTGTGATGGCAGGCTGCCGCATGGCTGCGGCTATCCTGCCTGTAGCGAAGCAACGGCTGGTGGAGGCAGTCCTCATCGGCGCATCGACAGCGCGGATGAAAACGGCAGCCCGATGGAAAATGGTCGGCAACTGGCGGCTGGCCGTCGATGGTCGTCAACCTCCCCTGCCCACCTTCGCTGACCGGCTGGCAATCAATAAGTCCGCGAGTGTAAGGGTGCAACGGGCTGGCCAGCACTTCTCGCTTGTCGCCCACCTCACACAGTCGACCGCCGTACATCACCGCAATCCGGTCACAGGTTTGCGCCACCACGCCGAGATCGTGAGTGATCATAATGACCGCCAGCCCCAGCTCAGCGCGCAGGTCACTCAGCAGGCGTAAAATCTGCATCTGCACGGTTACGTCCAGCGCGGTCGTCGGTTCATCGGCAATCAACAGCGTGGGCTCCGGTGCGAGGGCGACGGCAATCATCGCCCGCTGACGCATGCCACCGGAAAATTCATGTGGATAGTTATTGAGCCGATTCTGCGGGTCAGGGATCCCCACTTGTCGTAGCAGCGCCAGCGCATCCTCTCTTGCCTGACGACGGTTAGCGCCAAAATGAAGGCGGCGACTTTCTGCGATCTGTTCCCCTATAGTCATCACTGGATTCAAATGGCTGGAGGGGTTCTGGAAAATCATGCCGATTTCCCGTCCGCGCACCGCCGACATTTGCCCTTCACTGAGGGACAAAATATCGCGCCCTCCCAGCAAAACTTCGCCGCCAGTAATCCGCAGTCCAGCCCCCGGCAACAGGCGCATCAGCGCCCGGCAGGTTACGGTTTTTCCCGACCCGCTCTCACCGACCAGCCCGAGCATCTCACCAGCTTCCAGACTTAATGAGACGTTATCTACCAGCGCGATATCTTCACCACGCGTGACTGTCAGGTGATTCACCGTCAACAAACTCATACGCGCTCCCCTAACTTATCCCCCAACCCATCGGCCAGCAGGCTGAACCCCATAGCCAACAACACAATGGCGATCCCCGGAAAGGTCGTTATCCACCACGCAGTGGTGATAAAGCTCTGCCCTTCGGCAACCATCACGCCCCATTCCGCGGTTGGTGGCTGCACGCCGAGCCCGAGATAGCTCACCGAGGCCCCGTTAAGCAGTACCAGTACGCAGTCGGACATCGAAAAAACGATCGCGCCAGTTAATGCGTTCGGCAGCAAATGGCGGAACAAAATGCGCAGGTGTCCATAGCCCAGGCTGCGGGCCGCCAGAATAAAATCTCGCTGTTTCAGCGTCAGTACCTGAGCGCGCACCAGCCGAGCGTAGGAAACCCAGCCCACTATCGCCATCGCAATATAAAAGCTGCTCAGTCCCGGTCCGAGGATGGCAATAATCGCTAACATCAGTACCAGAAACGGAAAAGCCAGCACAATATCAATCACCCGCATCACTAGCGCGTCCACGACGCCGCCAAGATAGCTGGAGAGCGCACCCAGCGTGGTGCCAAGCATAAAGGGGAACAGGACTCCCAGTATGCAAATTTGCAGATCGACTCGTGCGCCCCATAGCACCCGGGAAAAAACATCGCGACCAAAGTTGTCAGTACCGAACGGGTGCGCGCCGCTCGGCGACAGCAGGCTGGAGGATACGTCCTGAGCAATCGGATCAAACGGCGCTATCCATGGTGCCAGGCAGGCCACCAACAGCCACAATCCGACAATGGTCAGCCCGGCATATAGCGCCTGCTGGCGCGGAATAATCCGCTGACGCAGACGGGAAAACGTCGCCATTACCTTCATAGCTTTATCCTCGGGTCCAGAGCCACGGTCAGAATGTCCGCCAGCAGGCTGACCGCCACGGTGGCAAGGGCAAAGACCATGACTACGCCCTGAACCACCATGTAGTCGCGGCTAAAAATCGCCTTTACCAGTAGTTGTCCGAGGCCAGGGATGGCAAACACGCTTTCGATAACCACCGTACTGCCGATTAACCAACCGATATTCACGGCCAGAAGATTGATGGTTGGCACCAGCGAATTGGGCAGCACATGTCGCCAGAAGATGCGTCTTTCCCGTTGGCCGCGCGCTCGTGCCGCCACGACATAGTCACTATTCATCTCCATCAGCAGGCTTGCGCGCAGGTTACGAATCAATACCGCTGAAAGCGCCAGCGCCACGGTCAGGCACGGCAGAACCATATGGCGTAACTGGTCTAAAAAATCGCTGCCGTAGCCGGAAACCGGGAACCAGCCAAGCACAATGCTGAACAGCAGAATCAGCATAATACCGAGCCAGAACGCCGGAAACCCCAGCCCGGCGGTGGTAAAAAGACGAATCAGCCGATCAGCGAGACGTCCACGCTGGCGTGCGGCAATCGCCGCTAGCGGCACCGTCAAGGCAATGGCCAACAGGACACTGCCCAGTACCAGCCACAGCGTTGGCTCAAGACGCGAACCAATCAGCTTCAGAGTATCCACGCGATACACAATCGACTTCCCCAGTTCTCCTTGCAGCAGGTTGCGCAGAAAAAAGCCGTACTGTACCCATAGTGGCTCATCGAGACCAAACTGCGCGCGGATGCGGGCCAGCGCTGCCGGGGTGCTGCGGACTCCCAGCAGAATGCGCGCCGGATCGCCGGGGATCGCCCGCACCATCATGAAGGTGATCAAGCTAATGCCGAGCAGAACCGGCAGCAGCTGCAGCGGGCGAAAAAGCAGAAAGCGGTAACGATGCATCAACAGCCTCCCGTATCGCGCTGGCGTGCCAGAAAATCGAGCAGCACCGGGTAATAAGCCTGTGGCTCTTCGTAAAACGGCATATGGCTGCTATTGGCAAAAACTGCTATTTCGGCATTCGCCAGTCCCTGCTTCATTTTCAGGGCACAGGCGGGTGTAAGTTCATCATGCTGCCCACTGACTATCAGGCACGGCACGCGGATCGAAGCTAGTTCCGCGCTGCGGTTCCACGTTTTTAAATTACCGGTATAAAGGAATTCGTTCGGCCCCTGCATTGTAATGTACGGCCCCATATTCCAGTCCTCAAGCGACCGCTTAACCGGTTCGGGCCACACATCAAGGCGGCAGACGTGGCGATAATTAAGCAGGGTAATCGCCGCTTGATAGGCCGGGTGATCCAGCCAGTCCAGCGCTTCATAGCGCTGCATCATGGCGACGGTCTCTGGTCCCAGCGCACCGCGCAGGCGGTTCAGTTCCTGCACCAGATGCGGCATATCGGCGACGGTGTTTTCCAGAATCAACGAGCGAATTGCGCCAGGATGGTGCAATGCCACTTCTATCGCCAGCCATCCGCCCCACGAATGACCAAGCAGATGCACCTTACCGAGCCCCAGCGCCTGGCGGACGGTTTCCACTTCACGTACGTAGCGCGCCATGGTCCACAGACTGGCGTCATCCGGTCGGTCCGATTTCCCGGTTCCCAGTTGATCAAAGGCAATCACCCGATAGCCGTGCTGTTTCAGGCAGGAGTGAGCCTCACGCAAATAGTCGCTGGGCAGCCCGGGTCCGCCGTTGAGGCAGAGGACGGTCTCATCGCCGTCACCAAATTGATAAGCCACGACGTTATAACCATCCACAGCAATGTTATGGCACTGATCGGGCGCTACTTCACTCCACATGGTGTGTTCCTCGTCGTCGATGCTGCTGGTGTGTCGTTGCCTTAACGCTAACGACAACGTCGGAAGCTGAACAGTTAGCAAAAATACTAGTTTTGCGCTGCGCCGGAACGGCACCGGAATTGCATGCCTTGGAGCGAGCTATTGACGGTTTTGCACAAATCGTGCCCGTCTCAGGCCTCGTTTAACGTAAAGGGGGTTATATGCGACTGGAGTTTGAACGCCCCGGAAGTACCCGGGCAACCAGCCTGGATGACGCATTCAGTGGGCTTTTCCAGCACACCAGAACGCTGGGATTTGACGCGGTTATTTACGACTACACGCCAGTCCCGCGTTCGCTGGAGGGAGAGCTGATTACGCCGTCGCTGTTGAAAACGTACAATGTACCGGAGGATATGAGCCAGCTATGGTGCGAGCGAGGATATTACCAGGTTGATCCGGTCCAACACTGTGCGCTTGAGAGCTGCGCGCCCTTTATCTGGTGCTATCAACGGCCGGACAGAAGCATGCTGCGCGGCAGGCTGGACGATCACGCTACCGCCGTCACCGACTATATGCGTGAACACAATATGCCCTGTGGAGCAACGGTTCCCCTGCATCTCCCCAACGGCGGATTCGTTACTCTCACCGGCATCCATACCGGCCAGCGTCAGGAACGGGAAATCAGCGCGACCCTGGCGCAACTGATGCTGATTGCCCACCAGTTCCAGGAGTCAGCCTTTCCACTATTCGACAGCACCATGCTGACCTGTCTCCACGTGAAGCTAAGCAATCGTGAACGCGAATGTCTGACGTGGTCTGCTGAAGGGCTTACCGCCAAAGAGATCGCCCGCAAACTGCACCGCTCGGTGGCGACGGTGACGTTGCACCTGAATACCGCGGCCAGAAAACTGGGCGCCAGCAATCGCGTACAGGCGGTGGTACGCGCCCTGCATTACCGTCTGCTCGACAGCTAAGAACTAGCATTTTTGCTAGTGTTCAGCGTTGGTTACGACCCTTTACCCTGAAAGCCGGTCCACTTAGCAGGATAAAGATCATTCATGTACACCATTAGCGAAGGCTACGCCCCGTTTCGGGAATACCAAACCTGGTTTCGTATTTGCGGCGATATCCATAGTGGACTGACGCCGCTGGTTATTGCCCACGGCGGGCCGGGATGTACGCACGATTATGTCGATGCGTTCCGTGATATCGCCCTCAGCGGGCGAGCGGTGATCCACTACGATCAGCTAGGTAACGGCCGCTCAACTCATCTACCGCAGCAGCCTGCCGACTTCTGGCAACCGGCATTATTCCTCAACGAGCTGGATAACCTGCTGCAGTATCTCGATATTGCCGATAATTACGCCCTACTGGGTCAATCGTGGGGCGGCATGCTGGGCGCAGAACATGCCGTGACCCAGCCAACGGGCTTAAAAGCGCTGATTATCGCCAACTCTCCGGCCTCAATGGCGCTGTGGCTACAGGGCGCAGCAGAACTCCGGGCGCAGCTCCCTGCCGATGTCCAGAAGACGCTGCTGGAACATGAGGCGGCGGGTACACTGGATAGCGCAGAATATAAGGCGGCAAGCGCAATATTTTATCAACGCCACGTCTGTCGGCTTGATCCCTGGCCGCCGGAAGTACGGCGCACCTTTGATGCTATGGATGCCGATCCAACGGTCTATCACGCGATGAATGGCCCCACCGAATTCCACGTCATCGGCAGTATGAAAGAATGGACGATTATCGACCGCCTCGCGCAAATTCAGATTCCGGTGCTGCTGATTTCCGGGCGCTACGATGAAGCCACACCGGAAGTGGTACAGCCCTTTATGGACCATATCGTTGGCGCGAGGTGGGTCATTTTTGACGCCTCAAGCCATATGCCGCACGTGGAAGAGCGCGATCTATGCATGAAGACGGTGAGCGATTTTTTAAGCAGCGCGATCGCCTCAACATCATTTCTACCGTTCACCGAGGCAGCCCACAAAATTGGCCTCGGTAAACGGTGCTTTTTAAGCATCGAATTGCCTGCCCCACCGTCTGATGGCTGAGTTCACCATTATTCCAGGCCTGGCGGCGATTGACCTACGCCTTATCAATACTCTCTGCGGGGTTGTGATTTCATGTGTGTTGCTGTCAACTGCCAGATGGAGCTTCCGCCAGGTACGCCGCCGTTCTTTGCCGTGTTTTTTGACTTTCCACTCGCCTTCACCGAAGACCTTCAGTCCGGTGGAGTCAATCACCAGATGCGCGATTTCACCCCGGGTAGGCGTTTTGAAGCTGACACTGACCGATTTTGCCCGCTTACTGACGCTGCTGTAATCAGGATTGCGAAGCGGAACGCCCATCAGGGCAAAAATGGAATCAATAAAGCCCTGAGCGGCCCGCAGAGTGAGCTGGAATACACGTTTAATCACCAAGACAGTCGTGATGGCAAGGTCAGAATAGCGCTGGGGTCGCCCCCGTGATGAAGGGGGGCTGACTCATCCCAGGCCTGAATAGCCTCATCATCCAGCCAGAAAGTCATGGAGCCCCGGTTGATAAGGGCTTTGTTGTATGTGCGCCAGTTGGTGATCCTGAACTTCTGCTTTGCGAGGGGAATGCCTGTGTAGTCTGGGGATGCATGATCTGATCCTTCAACTCAGCAAAAGTTCGATTTATTCAACAAAGCCTCGGTGAGGTAATTACACGCCTTTACAAAGGTAGCACAGATGTTAAGAATGGGTGGCTGAGGCCCGGCTGGCATTAAATCGGGTTACCCCAAATAATTAATTACCGGTGGTAACCATTTTGGGGCGGTTAATTCATCCGCTTGCGCAGGGATTAAAAATCACTTATTTGTTCCGGCCCCGCGCCGCTTATTTTCAGATACGCCCTTATCCCTGGGCTTCAGGCCTTCTTCTCCATAAGCATCATAGGCTGCAACCCATATTCTTACCTGGGTTCTGGGAACATTAAAGCGAGCCGAAGTTAAGCGATAGCCTTCATCGGTAGCGAAATAGTGCATAACCACTTCGAGGCGCTGTTGAAAGGTGTACTTACGTCTGGACATGGGACTCTCCAATTTGAGAGTCCAACTAAATGGATGCAGTGCATGGGTTAATGAAAATTAACTACGGGGCTTTCTGCTTTCTGCCACACAACATCCAAACCACTCAAACGTCATGAGGCAAAAAGCCTCAAGCGCCACCGCCAGTATACCTTACCCGCTGCCAGACTGACCAGGTATCGCGCCATCATCGTTCTGATTTGCCGCGAAAATACCCGGGTCTGCTCTCAAGCTCCCGCTCGATCAGTTCCTCGGCAAACAAGGGCGCAATCCTGTTGATGCGGCGCACCAGATTCCGGTGGCGGGCGGCGGCTTTCCGCTCGTCGCTCCAGCGCTTAATCTGCCTCTCGTCGGGAAAATCCACGCATACCGCATATCCCGCGCCCGCCACCCAGCAAGACATCACTTCTTCAGGTGCCGCCTGCCCTGCCTCCACGACAACGGAAACCAGCTCCTGTGGACCCGGGCAGGGCCTGTGCGGCAGTTTCCAGCGCAGGGAATAGCGCCACTTCATCCGTGGCTCCGGTGTGTCAGCTTGTTCGGGACCTGCCAGCGTTCTGCCTGACGCACAGACTCCGGCGTCTCTCTCACAATGAAGCTGATTTCATGCATGACACCATACAGCGGCTCCCCGGCATCCCGCAGCCAGTCCAGAGAGGCCAGCGAGGCATATCGCGATCGCCAGTGCCAGAAGGCAGGGGCAAGCTCACCCCGCGAGTTAAAGTCTCAGGCTTCGATGGAAAACCAAAGCAAGTCCCAAGCTACACCGTTATTCACCACGATTACGACCTTCGAACGCAACAGTTTCGAACGCATATTATGATGAACTTTCTCTGAATCTGTCGCGTGTTAGCGAAGCACTTTACGATTTATGCGTAACTGATACGTTGATCTTGACCCGCCATCTCCGGACAGCTTTTGTATCTTAGGTTAACGATGCCCG
>OKWE01001412.1_pt1 | contig 10796 bp, 9 predicted proteins | sample 1607051 | NCBI WGS metagenome assembly OKWE01 (sample SAMN04414079, study PRJEB24778) | human gut metagenome | material: faecal | host: Homo sapiens | reverse complement strand
GGGGACACAAGGATTTTCAGTCCTTTGCTCTACCAACTGAGCTATGGCACCTTTTCCGTTTGCGGGTGCAAAGATAAAGATATTTTTTTATACTACAAGGCTTTTTGAGGAAAAATATTAGAAAAATCCCCTTTGTAGCTTTTAAAACAAGAACAAAGGGGATATTTGTATTATTTATGAGTATAGATTTCTACGTAATTGTTTAATCTATATTCGGATTGATACTGTGCCAGTCTTTAATGGGTGGCAATACGCCCATTCCTATAACTTCATCGCGTAGTTTACAGAGGTGGGCGTAACTTTCTTTCAGTTTAGCCTCTTCTTCGGGAGTACCTTTCAGCTCTTTGTAGTGCACACCGTCCTTATTGATTTCGGTTTCCATAGCCATCATGATATGGTCGAAACCGTGACTGTGCACATATGTGCCTGCCGGCCAGCGGAAAGGCTTTCCACCCATGGCGGCAGCAATCATTTCTATGGAAATGTACGCAGGGCTTTGGAAAGAAGAACGACCGCGCAAAGCGATAATGTTAGCGCCGCCTTTGGTAACTTTGGTCTGTATTTCTGCCCATTCTTCCTTTGTCAGGGCAGGAGTGCCGATGATATCCAGCAACGGTTTCCCATCTATTTTGGCGGTAGAAGCATATACAGCCATTTGTTCACCATGTCCGCCATATGTACGGCAGTTCTCTATCTTATCGGGAGCAATGCCGAAATGTTTGGAAAGTTCGCTACGCAGGCGGGTACTGTCAAGGGCTGCCAGTGTTGTAACCTGAGATGGCTTCAATCCTGAGTACAATAATGTAATCAGGCCGGTAATATCGGCCGGGTTAAAGATGACAACCACGTGCTTCACATCCGGGCAGTAAGCTTTCACGTTCTTACCGAATTCTTCGGCAATGGCGGCATTGCCTTTTAGCAAATCCTCACGGGTCATACCTGCTTTACGGGCTGCACCACCGGAAGACACTACATATTTGGCATCGGTTAGAGCCTCTTTAATGTCGGATGTGAATGTCAGGTTCAGGCCTTCGAATCCGCAGTGGAACATTTCTTCCGCCACACCCGCCAGACCGGGAGCATAGGGGTCGTATAAACAGATGTTCGGGGTGAGGTGCATCATGATTGCAGTCTGTGCCATGTTGGAGCCGATCATACCGGCTGCACCTACAATGGTCAGCTTTTCGTTTGTAATAAATTCCATAATTATATTATTTAAAGGTGAATAATAAACGCTTTGGTCGATTGTTACGTTACAAAGATAACCGTTTTCCGGAGGAGTTGTTTATATAAAAAAGTTATCTTTTAGAGCGAAAAGTTATTCCTTATCTTTATCTTTGTATAAGGTAGGATGCGGCTCGGCAGTACCCGCGCTCAAAAGCGGGCTTTTGGCTTGGTATTGCGCTCACCTTTCACTATCTTTGCGCAGGATGCCGGAACAGGCTGTGTTCTATTGTGTATCGTTCTTGTTATAAATATTACGAAATATAATTTGTATGAGTATAGAGTTAGGAAAGTTCAATACCTTGAGGGTGGTGAAAGAGGTTGATTTCGGCATGTATCTGGATGGTGGTGAAGAAGGAGAGATTCTGCTTCCGTCGCGTTATGTGCCCGAAAACTGCAAGCCGGGAGATGAACTGACTGTGTTTATCTACCTGGATAACGAGGAACGGTTGGTAGCTACTACGCTGACACCATTAGTACAGGTCGGTGAGTTTGCCTGTTTGGAAGTGGCATGGATAAATCAATACGGTGCTTTCCTCAACTGGGGATTGATGAAAGATTTGTTTGTTCCTTTCCGTGAACAGAAAATGAAGATGCAGGTTGGGAAGCAATATGTAATCCATGCTCATCTGGATGACGAGAGTTACCGGATTGTAGCCTCAGCCAAAGTGGACCGTTATCTTTCGAAAGAAAAAGCGCCTTATGAACCCGGTCAGGAAGTCAGCATACTTATCTGGCAGAAGACTGATTTAGGTTTTAAGGCTATTATTGAGAACCGATATAGCGGTTTGCTGTATGAAAGCGAGATATTTCAACCCTTGCATACAGGCATGACATTGAAGGCTTATGTAAAACAGGTTCGCGAGGATGGCAAGATTGACCTGATACTTCAGAAACCGGGGCAGGGCAAGGTGGAAGACTTTGCTGCTACCTTATTGGATTATATCCGTGAGCAGGGCGGACACATCACTTTGCATGACAAGAGCCCTGCCGAAGAGATTTACGATACATTCGGTGTCAGCAAGAAAACCTTTAAAAAAGCAGTTGGCGATTTATACAAAAAACATGTGGTATTGCTGCAGGAAAATGGGATTGAACTGGTAAAAAAACTCTAATCCCTACCTGCAATAGGGTTTTCCCTATAACATATTAGAGAGAAACAGAAGGATGGGGGAAAATATTCCCCTATTTTTGTTTTTACTAAAATGATGGAATATAAACTTGTAAAGAATGCTGCCATGAAACGAATATTATTTATGTTATTTGCCGTAATAATGAGTACTGTTGCCTGCCATGCGGCCATGAGTAACAGTAAAGTGCGTAAAGAAACACGCTTTCTTACGGATAAGATGGCTTATGAACTGAATCTGAATACGGCTCAGTATAATGATGTATATGAAATTAATTATGACTTTATTTCAGGTGTACGTTATCTGATGGATGATGTGCTGAGGGGTGAAGAATGGGCGTTGAATCGGTATTACGATTATCTGGATATACGCAATGACGATTTACGCTGGGTATTGAGCCGCAGACAGTATTCCCGTTTCATGCAGGCTGCCTACTTTTTCCGTCCGATTTATGTGAGTGGCGGGCATTGGTCTTTCCGGATTTATGTTACTTATACCAATCCGAATCATTTCTACTATCCGCGTCCTTATCATTATCGTACTTACTGTGGCGGACATAACCGTGTCCATTATCATAATGTGAGCTATTACCGGGGCAGACATAACCATCCTACCTATAACGGCTCTTTCCGTATCCGTGATAATAAATCGTACCATACGAGCCGGCGTTCGGATTTCGGTTCGGTTCATATCCGTCCCAATTCCGGTACGCGCCCTAATGTGGAACAGTCCAATCGCCGTCCTACTACCAACGGTCCGGTACGCCGTTCCGATACTAAGAAGGAAGTAAATGCTCCTAAACGCGGGCAGAGTACTCAAAAGGAAAACGAAAGCGTAAGACGACGCAGCAACTCTTCTTCATCCTCTACGCGTACAACACGTTCTTCTTCCCGTTCGTCAGAAAGAAGTAAAGAAGCGTCAAGACGAAATTAAACGCTTATCCATGTGTATTTATAACTGATAAACGGGGGATACTTCAATATACCTGATGATTTCTTTCAGGCACGGACTACACGGAAAACACATATTTTCTTTACTTCTTTTTCTGTGAATTCCGTGCCTGAAAAGAAATAAATAAAAAGTGTTCATCTCCTTACAAACACACAACAACCAAAATTGTATTTATTCGATAGGCTCTCCTTTATAAAAGTCCAGTATCTTGGTACGGAACAGGTACTCGTATTTGGCTTGTAGTTCATCGGATTGTGCTTTCATCAGATTCTGCTTGGCCTCATTGTACTCTACGGCGTTCGCTTTCCCGTTTTCGTATTTCTCGCTCATCAGCTTAAACGATGCTTCGCTTGCCGTGGCTGCCACGCTGCTGCTTGTGTACTTGCTTTCGGATGCTGCCGCATTGTACCACGCTTGTTGAATTTCTTTGTAGAGGTCCTTCTTGGCATTATCCAGTTGCAAGGAGTAGTTTTCACGTTGCAGACGGGCTGTACGTACCCGGTTGCGTGTAGCCAGTCTGTTAAAGATGGGAACACTCAGATTAAAACCGATGTATTTGTTGAAATTATCACTCATTTGTTGGCTGAAAGTGCGGTTGATTGTCGAATAATAATTCGTACCGAGACTCCCGCTGAGAGTCAGTTGCGGATAGTAACCGCTTTGGGCGATTCGGATACTGTGTTTACTTCCTTCCAGACGATACTGTGCAGCTTGTATTGAGGCCTTGCAACCTAATGCTAACTGATATATTTCGTCCGGAGAAGCCAATGGGATAAGTTCTATTGTTGCGGCAGGATTTTCCAAGAGGAAACCTTCCGGTGTTTCCAGTTCGATAAGCTGGCTGAGGTCGAGCAATGCCAGTTGATAGTTATTGCCCGTCTGTACCGCATTCATCTCATCCTGCGCTACACGTGCTTTGGCTTCGGCAACTTCTGCCGGAGAGGCTTTCCCTACTTCCGCCAGCCGCTCTATGCGGTTGCATTGTTCTTTGCTCAGCTCTACTTGTCCTAAAGAAACCCGGTGCAGTTCTTCGTTGAACAGTACCTGTAAGTAGGCTGAGGCTATATTGATGGAGATATCTTCTTTGGCTTTCTCCAAGTCGGCAAGAGCGGCTTTTAGGTTTAATTTGGCTAAGGCATACTGGTTGGGTATCTCGAGTCCGGTAAACAGTGGAATACTGGTGGAAACGGACATATTTGTACCGTGACTGCCTGTGTTGACATATACGGTGGAGTAATCACCGGTACTCTCGTCCTTGATAGCGGTCTGCGTGCGTCCCCAGTTCCAGTTTTGTCCGGCACTGGCATTAAGGTTCGGCAGTCGTGCCCATTTGGCGGTATTCACTTCAACATTGCTTTGTTCGGCTGCATTGGCTGTCCGACGGATGTCGATATTATGCTCGATGGCGTAGTCTATACATTGCCGTAGCGACCATCGGTCTTGCGCCTGAACTTGCATGCAAGCCAGAACGGTCATATATATAAGTATCTTTTTCTTCATGGCGTTTTTGCTTCTTCTAAGTATAACGGTTATTTATCTTTTTTCTCAGCGCCACGCACTTTATCTTTGGCAGTCAGGCCGCTTTTGACGGCAATTTTGATACCATCGCTCATGCCTACTTCTATCTGTTGGCGTTTGAACTTCTGTTGGGGTACACTGTCGGTCAGTACATATACAAAGGTGCTGTCTCCACTGAACTCAACCGTACTTTCCGGCAGGGCGAGCGTCTTGAGGGCACGTTCCAGCACAATTTCCGCATTGGCGGAATAGCCGGAACGGATTTGTACGCTGTCCGGCGCCTGGATGGCCGCTTTGATTTCGAATTGGTTGGCTCCGTTTTCTTCTACGCCTTTCGGAGATATGTATTCCAGTACGGCATTGAACGAGAGGTTTTGCAATGCACCGATAGTCAGCTTTACCGGCATGCCTTCGTGTACGCGGCCTACCTCGGTCTCATCCAGGTTGCCCCGGAAGATGAGGTCATTCATATTGGCAACCGTGGCGATTGTTGTTCCGTCGTTGAACGTATTGCTCATGATAACGGAGTTGCCGACTTTGATAGGTACGTCCAGAATCAGTCCGGTAATGGTGGAACGAATCAATGTGCTGCTGAATGAAGCGCTGTTCTTGGTGATACCTTCCTTTACGATTTCCAGATTGTCTTTGGCTGTTTGCAATTCCTCCCGTGCCTGTTTTACGTTCACTTCCCCCTTTTCGTATTCTTCGTTGCTGATGAGTTTGTCATTAAACAACTTCTCGACACGGGCAAAGTCCGTTTCGGCTTGTTTGGCATTGATTTCTGCCAGACGGACGCGGCTTTCGGCAGAGTTCAGCGTGCCCAGTTCGGGGATAACCTTTACTTTGGCAATCACTTCGCCTTGCTTGACGCTTTGTCCGGCTTCTTTATATACTTCGGAAATGATACCGGATATTTGCGGCTTGATAAGCACTTCATCTCTGGGCTCCACTTTTCCGGTGGCTACGGTTGTCTTTTCCAAATCGGCTGTTTCCGGAACGATGGTCTCATATACCTTTACAGTGGGCTGGGATTTCCGGTACAAAAACACAAATGTCCAGATAAATATGGCAGCTACTACCGCCAGTGATGCGATTTTCAGATACTTCTTTGTTTTCATCTTTATTGTATTATTGTTTTATTTTTCTATCGTTTTATCAGTCTGTTACCTTGCCGTTTTTTACTCATCCCTTATCGCTTCGATAGGTTTGATGGCCATTGCGCGGTAAGCAGGTGCCAGTCCTGCCAGCATCCCTAATGCAATGAGAAGGGCGCAAGTGCCGATAGCCAGTCCGAAGGAGACTTGATAATGGGTCTTGATGACTCCGGGATCATTTGCTGCACTTTCCAGTATTTGCAGTATAAGTACGGCAAAAGAGATACCTGCCATGCCAGCTACGGTAGTCAGTACCATACTTTCCGAAAGGATCTGTTGCAGAATATCTTTGGGACGGGCACCGATGGCACGCCGTATGCCTATTTCCGTAGTGCGTTCCTTTACCGTTACCATCATGATATTGGATACGCCGATAGCTCCGGCAAACAAGGTTCCCAAGCCCACCATCCAGATAAGGATGCGGGTACCTGTCATCAGTGTGTCCATCATGGAAAACATGGCTTCTGTATTGAGGAACATGATTGCCTGTTTGTCGTCCGGCGAGATGTAATGGGCGGCTTTGATGCGATGTTCTATTTCCGGTTCTACGTCCTTAACCTTCACTCCCGGTTTCATGATAAAACAGACTACATCTATTCTTTGTCCCAGATTATATGTCTGCTGCATCGTTGTGAAGGGTAGGGTAACCGCTTCCGAAGCCTGTCCCTGTATGTTCACATTGCCCTCGGAAGAGCACATGCCGATAACACGGTAATAAATGCCGTTTACCCTGATATATTTTCCGCAAGGGTCCTCGCCCGGCTTGAAGAGGCTTTCGTACACGCGTTTGCCAATGACGCATACCTTGCGCGCCTCACGTATATCCACGTCATTGATAAAGCGGCCGTACGTCATTTCCTGATGTTCTATCTGTTCGTATTCGGGGTATAGACCTTTGACGCTGCATTCGTATTTGTTTTCTCCGTAAACGGCTGTCTGTCCCCATAAGGCAAATGAAGGAGTGGCCGTTTTTATTCCGTCGATGCTGCGTACCCGTTCCACATCTTCCATTTCCAGGTCCCACCAGCGTCCTTTACGAAATCCTTTGTAGGCCTCGCTTGTCTTTTGCGCTGCAATAAATCCGGAGTTTGTAGCGAAACCTTCAAATTGCGCTTTCATTTGTTCCTGCATGCCTTGTCCGCCGCCAATAAGTGCCACAAGCATGAAGATGCCCCAGAATACACCGAATGCCGTCAGCAGACTGCGTGTCTTGTTTCTTGTTATCGTAACGAGGATTTCCTCGCATGTATCCATGTCTATTCTCATAATCGTTTAATCTGCTCTAAGTGCTTCGATGGGACTGATGCTTACCGCCTTTTTAGCCGGGAAGAATCCGGCAAGCGTACCTGCGACAATCAGGGTCAATGTAGCCTGTATGGCAATGCCGATATCCACTGTAGGGTCTGAGAACATTCTGGCTTGAAACATACCCGCATCTGCTGTTTGTGTACCGAAGGCGGAATTCATCCATTCCGTTACTCCGATACCTGCCACCATGCCGATGTAGCCGAAAAAGGTGGTAATCGTAACGCTTTCCACAATAATCAGCCGAAGGATAGAAAAAGGCTTTGCACCCAGCGCTTTGCGTATGCCGAACTCGCGTGTGCGTTCCTTGACGGTAATCAGCATGATGTTCGATACGCCTACGATGCCGCTCAGCAGGGTAAAAATACCTATCACCCAAATGGCGGTACGCAACAAGCCGGCTACGTTCTGTGTCTGTATGTATTGTGTAAAGCGGTTCCATATCCATATTGCGCCTTCATCTTCCGGATCGAAACGGTGGTTGGCGGCAATGACTTTACGGTACTCTTTCTCAAAGGTTTCGTTGGCCGTTTCGCTCGTTAGATTTTTGGTGGTGAAGATGATGTTGTTGAGTTTATCGCCTTTGTTATAGATGGTTTGCATGGTGGAGAAGGGGATAAAGGCCAGGCTGCTTTGGTCTCCCTGGTCTTCGTACAATCCGACTACCCGGTAGGCTACGCCGCCTGCATTGACAAACCGGCCGACAGGTTCCGTACGTGACTTTCCGAAAAGAATTTCTGCCGACTTTTTATGAAGAATGATAACTTTCCGCCGTTCTTTCACATCGTTCCGGTTGATAAAGCGTCCGCTTGCGGTCTTGATGGCTTCGGACTCTACGTAGTTTGGGTGTACGCCCATCAGCGAGATATTGATGTATTCTTGTCCGAAGCTGATGTTTACATCTCCCTGCCGCAGGGTGGCGCCGGCAGTGATAATATTGTCGGGAAAGTATTTTTCGGTTGCGGCTAGGTCTTTGTTTTCCAGTTGGATGCGCCGTCCTTCTTTCAAGCCTTCGTACGGTTGGGTGGTCCAGCCACCGCCCAGGCGGATGGAGTTCAATGCGCGTTCGGATGCGTTTTGTTCGAAAGCATGGATGATGCCGTTGCCTGCTCCCAGCAGTACGATAAGCATAAAGATGCCCCACGCCACTGCAAAACCGGTGAGGAACGTGCGCAACTTGTTACGCTTGATTGTACCGTATATTTCTTGCCAAAGGTCTATCATGATTACTGTAAGTGATGTTATAAAGCGATAGGAGATTAATGTAATGACGCGGCAGTGTCCGTTATTTCATGAAACCGTCCTTGCCGAATGGCGATGCGTCGTGATTCAGGTTCTCTTCAATGCTGCCTATCACACCGTCTTTAATGTGGATAATCTTGTCTGTCTGATTGGCAACGCCGCTCTCGTGGGTTACGACCACGATGGTCATGCCCGTTTCATGCAAGTCTTTCAGAATTTGCATGACCTCTACGGAAGTCTTGCTGTCGAGAGCACCGGTCGGTTCGTCGGCAAGGATAATCTGGGGGCGGGTAATCAATGCACGGGCAATGGCTACACGCTGCTTCTGTCCGCCGGACATTTCGTTGGGCATGTGGTGAGCCCACTCTTTCAGCCCCAGGCGTTCCAGATATTCCAACGCCATAGCGTTACGCTTCCGGCGGCTTACTCCTTGATAGAAGAGAGGAAGAGCCACATTCTCTACCGCATCCTTGAAGGAAATCAGATTGAATGACTGGAAGATAAAGCCAATCATACGGTTGCGGTATTCGGCGGCTTTGTTTTCGCTCAGGTTCTTGATAAGCGTACCGTTCAGGTAATATTCTCCTGTATCGTAGTTGTCCAAAATGCCTAAGATGTTGAGGAGCGTGGATTTTCCGGAGCCTGACGCTCCCATAATAGAGACGAACTCTCCTTTTCGGATATCAAGGTCGATGCCTTTGAGTACGTGTAACGGTGCTCCGTTGTTATAGGTCTTGTTGATGTCTTTTAGTTGTATCACGTTTTTCCTGTTTATAGCTTTGTTCTTATTGATTTCAACTATTAGACGCAGCTATGTGACGAAAAGTTGCAATTGACGTGAAGTTTTTTAAAAAAAGATTTTGCAGTGTCGTTTTTCTTTGTGTAATTTGTAACCATTAATGTTATAACTAACCCTTTAAACAAAAAAGTAAATATCATGAATTCAAACATGGAAAAACCCTATGTAGTGGGGATTGACATAGGCGGAACGAACACCGTCTTTGGTATCGTAGATGCACGTGGCACTATTCTTGCAAGTGGTTCCATCAAGACGGGAGCTTATGATGAGGCGGACAATTACGTAGACGAAGTATGCAAGAATCTTCTTCCGCTGATTATCGCGAATGGCGGTGTTGATAAAATAAAAGGTATCGGTATCGGTGCTCCTAACGGCAACTATTATAGCGGTACAATCGAGTTTGCCCCGAATCTTCCGTGGAAAGGAGTAATTCCTTTGGCAGCCATGTTTGAAGAACGTTTGGGCATCCCTACAGCACTGACCAATGACGCCAATGCCGCTGCTATCGGTGAAATGACCTACGGCGCTGCACGCGGTATGAAAGACTTCATCATGATAACGCTGGGTACGGGCGTAGGCAGCGGTATCGTTATCAACGGACAAATGGTATACGGACATGACGGTTTTGCCGGAGAGTTGGGACATACTATCATACGTCGCGAAAACGGTCGTCTCTGCGGATGCGGTCGCCACGGCTGTCTGGAAACTTACTGTTCGGCTACCGGTGTGGCGCGTACTGCACGTGAGTTCCTCACTGCACGTACCGAACCGAGTTTGTTGCGTTCCATTCCGGCCGAAAATATCACCTCTAAGGATGTGTACGATGCAGCCGTTCAGGGTGACAAGCTGGCACAGGATATTTTTGACTTTACCGGTACTATTCTGGGAGAGGCTATTGCAGACTTCATTGCTTTCTCCAGTCCCGAAGCAATTATTCTGTTCGGTGGGTTGGCTAAGTCCGGAGATTACATCTTCAAGCCTATCCAGAAAGCTATCGATGATAATATCCTGATGATTTACAAGGGCAAGGCCAAATTGATGATGTCCGAACTGAAAGACTCTGATGCTGCTGTGCTGGGAGCCAGTGCGTTGGGCTGGGAGTTGAGAGATATTAAATAAGCTCAGTCTTTGATTGAAAATATAGCCGCCCTGCCGGAATATGATTTCTCGGCTGGGCGGTATTTTTTTGATATACGTCAAACAAAGTTTTCAACCGTATCAAACGTTTTTTTCACTATAATGAAAAATCTTTATTAATCCCACGAAAAAAGAAAATGCTTGTAGAAAATGCAGGTTTGCTTGTACTCCCTTTGCTTTTCGCATTTTTTATTCATACGGGATAGCGGGCGAAGGGATATTTATCCGTTTCGCAAGACGAATAATTCCATTCCGTGGGATGAGGTATTTGAGACATTAAAAAGAGGTTGTGTCAAAACGTTGGCACAACCTCATTTATATTTTAAGTTCTGCTAT
>OKWE01001411.1_pt1 | contig 10798 bp, 9 predicted proteins | sample 1607051 | NCBI WGS metagenome assembly OKWE01 (sample SAMN04414079, study PRJEB24778) | human gut metagenome | material: faecal | host: Homo sapiens | reverse complement strand
TCAGCTTTCTCTTCTTCTTTGGACGCTTTGTCTACTCCTCCATCGGCGCCTGGTACCATCACCAGGATAAAAAAGCGTCGCAGGAGTCTTCACTCACCGTCGAGCCCTCCGCTCGCGAGTAATCCTTTGATTATAATACTGGAAGCGCCACACTCCGCAGACAGAGTCGCTCGCTGCTGATGTATTGTCTTTGATGCGGTAATTTTGCCGTCGGCGATTTATCAGCGCACGGCATGCAGCAGGCGCAGCATTTCCGCGATACCTTTTGTCACAATTTTGTCCTGACGCATGACTACCGCCAGCTGTCGATATAGCCGCGGCGCCAGCGAGTGCACGCTTAATCCGTCGCGATCCTTCTCCTGCTCCACCGCCATGCGGGGCACGATGCTGTAGCCCAGCCCTGCCCGCACCATCCGTTTAATCGCCTCGATGCTGCCCAACTGCATCACCGGCGTGACCGCCACTCCCGCCGAGCGGAACCAGCGGTCAATCAGATCCCGGGTGCCGCTGCCGGCTTCGAAGGCAATGAGCGGCAGCGCCAGCAGTTCAGCAGGGGTATAATCCGCCAGCGTCCCCGTCTCGTGACTGGCATGGATAACCACGAACTCCTCGTCAACCACTGAGGTCACCGCCAGACTGCGCCCCTGTACGGGCAAGGTAACCAACCCGAGATCGAGGCGATTTTCCTCCACCGCCCGGACGATATCCAGCGTGTTGCCGGTGGTCACCCCCACCGTCAACAGCGGATGCTGCTGACGAAGATGCTGCAGCAGCGGCGGGAGAAGATGAATGCAGGCCGTCGCGCCGGTCCCCAGCGTTACCGCCCCATTAACTTCCTGACTGAATGCGCTGACCGACTGCATTGCGCTATTCACCGCCCGATCGATCTGCTCGCTGTGGGCCAGCAGTGCCATTCCCGCCGCCGTCGCCTTGATCCCGCGGCCGGTACGCTCCAGCAAACGGGTCTGTAAAAACTGCTCCAGCTGACGCACCTGCAGGCTAACGGCAGGTTGGGAGATCCCCAGCGCGTCGGCGGCGGCAGAAAAGCTGCCGCGCTGTACGACCAGCCGGAAGGTCGCCAGGTTTCCCAGGTTCAGTGTTGTCATACAAAGTTTCTCTTATACCGCGCATAAGGTGGCCGCTCTGCCAGAACAATAGCCTGCCGGGTATGCTCAGGACAACTGCCTTAACGGAATGAAAACCATGGAAACACGCGCTATTCCCCGACGGCTCGCCTTCACCGCGGGCGGTCAGCAACTGATCAACTGGGGGATCTCTTTTTATATGCCCGGCACCTTTGCCGGGGCTATCGCCGCCGACAAAGGATGGTCCTTGCCGCAGATCTATCTCGGCCTGACGCTCGCCATGCTGATGATGGCCGCTGTTTCTCCGTTCGTTGCCAGGCTGCTGGCTCGCTTTGGCGGAAGGCTGGTGGTCACCAGCGGAACCTTACTGATAGCCGCCAGCTGCGCCATGATGGCCTGGCGCCCTTCGCTGGCCGGCTGGTACGGCGCCTGGCTGCTGACCGGCATCGGCATGCGGCTCTCGCTGTATGATGCGCTGTTCGCCGCAGTGGTGAATCTGTACGGTCAGCAGGCGCGGAAAACTATCTCTCATATCACTCTCGCTGGCGGTTTGGCCTCTGCCCTCTTCTGGCCGCTGGGCGAGGTGTTATTAACTATCATGCCCTGGCAGAATGCCCTGCGGATCTATGCGCTGCTTGGTCTGCTGAGCGCATGGCTGAGTTATCAACTGCCTCGCCAGCGGCTCAGTTCACCGGCGAAATCACCAGCCTCGCAAGCGACAGCAGAGGGCGACCGGCGTAACGGGGCGCGTTACGCGATCTTCATTGCGCTGATCATCTTCATCTCTAACGGCACCTCCACCCATCTGCCGGAGTTTATCAGCCACTTTGGTCTGCCGGTTGCCGTCGGTATGCTGTGGGGATTCGGCCAGACCGGCGCCCGGCTGGGGGAAGTGCTGGCCGGTCCCCGGGTCACCCCACTCACGCTGACGCGTTTTACCGCGCTCGCCATGCCGCTCTGTTTTCTCCTTGGATTGAGCAGCACGGCTTATGCCGGATGCGCAGCCGGGTTTGTGCTGGGCTATGGCGCGATTAACGGGCTGGTGACGATTGTCAAAGCAACGCTACCGCTGGCGCTGTTTAGCGCAGAAAGCTATGCCTGCCGCACCGGTATCCTGCTAATCCCCGGGCAACTGATGGCGGCTGCCTCACCCTTTGCCTACGCATGGCTGAACCACCGGCTGGGCATTATCGGCGGAATGTGGGTGTCCACCGGGTTAACGCTGATCGTTGCCGGACTGGCGCTGGCGATGGTGCGCGGGGCGGGCAAGGCACAGCCGGGCAAATTTCCCGCCCTTCATCCGACGGCGGCAAAAAATGGGCCAGCTGAACATCTGCCGGAACCGCAAACGGGGAATTCACAGGGAAACCTCACCCTGCCAGATAACCTTCTGGGACGACGGGATTGAAGGGATGTCTAAAATAAAAAACCCTCTGTAAATACAGAGGGTTTTGTTTTATTCAGCTAACACCGGGGATGACTCCCAATCTATTATCAATAGCCCCGCACAGACCAGTAAATCCGAAGCCTACAAGGCACGAAAAACTTTAAAACCATGACAAATACCATAAAGGATCAACATCACTTTTGAGAGCCTGTCTGAACTGCCAACAGCGCTTGACGCTGCATCCAGTCTCTACGTAGTACGGCTGTGAGGACTGGGTATTGCATCTCACAAAACTTGACGACCTTGATCCGCTCGTCTCGCAATACCCTAAAGTCTTCACGCAGTTCACACCATACGATCACCACTTGCGCTCCTGTGGCATAAGCCCATCATGAACGGCCAGACGGTACGCTGCGTCTCGACACCGTTTCTATCCTGGTAAACGATAACGATCTTGCGACTTTCACGGCACCAGCGCCTAAGCCGCTGGTAATCAAGATTGCTGCGGTATGCTTCGTGGCGGGGCAAAGTAACGACAGCAGGGTCATCGATTAAGCGCTTTAAATCTTGCGATATTACGACTGCTACCTTTGCCAGAACGGAGAGAGCTGCGCGGGACAAATCCCTGTCGCCATTAGCGATCGCCCACGTAGCAGTAGCCAATGACCAGCATCCGCATCATCAACTCTGGGTCGATCGAGGAGCGTCCGATGGAGCTGTAGAAATCCGCAAGGTAGCTGAGTAGATCACGCAGATCCAGACACTGGTCGATACTGCGCAGGAGGTGTTGGACTGGGACATGGTCTTCCAGATTGAACGAGTAGAACAGGCGCTGCCGTCCACCCGGTGGCGGCCCCATCATGCTGTTCGTCCCCGCGTTCACCGACAGAGTGATTCTGCCGTCGGCACGGAGAGGTCGCTACTTTTTCAACAGAATCTGCCGGTAGCGGTCTTAAGGCTCACCAAGTGCAGCCTCAATCTGCTCGCAGAACCACTTCAGCGAAGTGGATTTTTCACTTCGCGAATGCCAGTGCAGGGTCACTTCGAAAGATGGTACCTCGAAAGGTAGATCGACGACTTTCAATGGCTTATCTCCTGGAAATTCGCAAAAGCTCCAGGCAATGCGATAGGGCAAGATAGTGATCATCTCGGTCCCGGGGATGATCTTTGGCAGTACCGAAAAATGTGGGATGCGTAGCCGCACTCGGCGCTCGACGGCCATTTTTTTCAGGACGTCTTCTACCATGCCATGGCCGGATGTTCGGGTGACAATTGCATGGGGTTCGGCGAGAAATTGCTGCATGTTCATCTGCGTGCCAATACGTGGATGAGCGTCATCGACCAGGCAACAGTATTGCTCGCTCATCAGCCTTTGGTGGGTAATGCCGGCCCCCGGCAATATCTGACTACAGATAGCCGCGTCGATATGCCCATCGTTCAGCCATGTTGCGACCTGGTCGATCTCAAGCGGCACGATGTCAAGCTCGATACTGGGCGCCATCTGGTTGAGACGTTCGAGCAATCTTGGCAGCAACGCAATTTCGCCCAAATCCGACAAGGCAAGACGAAAACGTCGCTTTGAGGTTGATGGGGAAAATTTGCGTGCCTCGGAAACGGCATCATTGATGCTACGGCTGGCTTCCTTGAATCCCTCATAGAGCTGAGTAGCCAACCGCGTAGGTTGCATGCCTTGTTGGTTACGTACGAATAAGGCGTCATCGAACTGTTCCCTGAGTTTGGCCAATGCATAGCTCACTGATGGCTGAGTTACGCAGAGTCGCTCGGCAGCCACGGTGACACTCTGGGTTTCATAAAGCGTGACGAAAGTCGTGATCAGGTTGAGGTCGAAACCGGCCATTGGCTAATCTCCAGTTGTATATAGATAGTGTCTATGCGCTGAAGTCAAAGTATTTATTTGATCGATTTTAGTCATCTTTCTACAGTTGAACTACATTACATTTACTGAATATTAACTTTATGAAAACAATTCACTCCGCTGCATATGCGCTACTGCGCCGCCACGGCATGACCACCATCTTTGGCAACCCCGGCTCCAACGAACTGCCGTTCCTGAAGAGCTTCCCGGAAGACTTTCAGTACGTACTCGGCCTTCACGAAGGTGCGGTGGTGGGCATGGCCGACGGTTATGCGCTGGCCAGCGGCAAGCCGGCGTTCGTCAACCTGCATGCTGCGGCAGGCACGGGTAACGGTATGGGCGCGCTGACCAACTCCTGGTACTCGCACAGCCCCCTGGTGATCACCGCGGGTCAGCAAGTGCGACCGATGATCGGGGTAGAGGCCATGCTGGCCAACGTCGATGCTACGCAACTGCCCAAGCCGCTGGTGAAGTGGAGCTACGAGCCGGCCAACGCCCAGGACGTACCGCGTGCCCTGAGCCAGGCGATCCACTATGCGAACACCACGCCGAAAGCACCGGTGTACCTGTCGATTCCTTACGATGACTGGGATCAGCCTTCGGGACCCGGCGTCGAGCACCTGATCGAGCGCGACGTGCAGACGGCCGGTACGCCAGACGCTCGGCAACTGCAGGTGCTGGTCCAGCAAGTGCAAGACGCTCGCAATCCGGTGCTGGTACTGGGCCCCGATGTCGATGCGACGCTGTCCAACGACCACGCAGTGGCTCTGGCTGACAAGCTGCGCATGCCCGTCTGGATCGCCCCGTCGGCGTCGCGCTGCCCGTTCCCTACTCGTCACCCTAGCTTCCGGGGCGTGCTGCCAGCAGCTATCGCTGGCATCAGCAAGACCCTGCAAGGCCATGACCTGATCATCGTGGTGGGTGCGCCGGTGTTCCGTTATCACCAGTTTGCCCCCGGTGATTACCTGCCGGTCGGGGCGCAACTGCTGCACATCACCTCCGATCCGCTAGAGGCTACACGAGCACCCATGGGCCATGCGCTGGTCGGCGACATCAGGGAAACCCTGCGCGTGCTGGCCGAAGAAGTCGTCCAGCAGTCCCGGCCGTATCCAGAAGCACTCGCTGCGCCTGAGTGTGTCACCGACGAGCCGCACCACCTGCACCCGGAAACGCTGTTCGATGTACTCGATGCGGTCGCCCCGCACGATGCCATCTATGTCAAGGAATCGACCTCGACAACCACGGCATTCTGGCAGCGCATGAACCTGCGTCATCCAGGCAGCTATTACTTCCCGGCAGCGGGTGGCCTGGGCTTCGGCCTGCCGGCCGCCGTTGGCGTGCAGCTCGCCCAACCGCAGCGCCGAGTCGTCGCACTGATCGGTGATGGCTCTGCCAACTACGGCATCACCGCGCTCTGGACTGCCGCGCAATACCGGGTCCCCGTGGTGTTCATCATCCTCAAGAACGGCACCTACGGTGCCCTGCGCTGGTTTGCCGGGGTGCTCAAGGCCGAGGACTCCCCTGGCCTTGACGTTCCCGGCCTGGACTTCTGTGCCATTGCCAAAGGCTATGGGGTCAAGGCCGTACACACCGATACCCGGGACAGTTTCGAAGCGGCACTACGAACTGCGCTGGACGCCAATGAACCCACCGTCATTGAGGTGCCGACCCTGACCATCCAGCCTCACTGACCTCATGTGAACGTGGTCGCCGCCGGCGCCTCGCTCACTAATCTCGATAACAACAATAAGAGATACAACAATGACTCAACGACGTGCCTTGGATGTCGCGGGCTCCGCTCCGCTTGGAAAACTCCACTATACCCTACTGTTCTGGTGTTCCTTCATCATGCTGTTCGATGGCTATGACCTGGTCATCTACGGCTCTGTCGTGCCGCAATTGATGGAGCATTGGGCATTGACTCCGGTCATTGCCGGCTGGATGGGCAGTGCCGCGCTGTTCGGCATGATGTTCGGCGCTGTCGTCATCGGCCCGCTGGCAGATCGCCTGGGACGGCGCAAAGTTATTCTCAGCGCCATGACGCTGGCCAGTGTTTGCACGCTGGGTACCGCGTGGGCCTGGGATGCGGAGAGTTTCGCAACTCTGCGTTTCGTCACCGGCGTCGGGCTGGGCGGGGCGATCCCCAACATCGTCGCGTTGATGAATGACCTGACACCGAAAGCACGTCGCAGCCGAATGACCACCATCATGCTCAGCTTCTACTCGATCGGGGCAATTTTTTCGGCTCTGGTAGCCATGTTTATCATTCCTCGCTTTGGATGGGAGGCAACGTTTCTGGTGGGCGGCATCCCGCTGCTGTTCCTGCCGTGGATGTACCGCCAACTGCCCGAGTCGCTGAACTTCCTGCTGAAAAAGGACAAGGCCGCGGCCAGTGCGCTGCTCAAACGCATCGATCCCGCCGTCAACGCTGACCAGGTACGTTTCGATGCGCCCGTACGCACTTCGAGCGCGGCACCGTTGTCGCGTCTGTTCACCGAAGGACGTGGCGTGGGTACGGTGTTCCTGTGGCTGGGGTTTGGCATGTGCATGCTGATGGTCTATGGGCTCAATACCTGGCTGCCGAAGATCATGGTCGCCGGTGGCTTCCCGCTGGGTTCGAGCCTGATGTTCCTTGTGACCTTGAACGTTGGCGCCACCTTCGGCGCCCTGGGTGGTGGCTGGCTCGCCGATCGCTGGGGCTGCAAGCCCACGTTGATACTGTTCTTCCTGCTGGCGGTGATCTCACTCTGCACGCTGGGTATCAAGCCTGGCCCGCTATTGCTCAACGCCATGTTGCTGATCGCCGGTGCCACCACCATCGGCACCCTGGCCGTCATCCATGCCTTCGCTGCACAGCAGTACCCGAGCGAGATCCGTGCGACGGGCGTGAGTTGGTGTTCGGCAATTGGCCGTTTCGGGGCCGTGGCTGGCCCGGCAATGGGCGGCCTGATGCTGAGCATAAACCTGCCACTGCAGCTCAATTTCATTCTCTGCGCGGTCCCCGGATTGGTGGCGATTTTCGCCATTGCCATGATCAAAAGAAGGGACGTTGCCAGCGTGGGCTTGAATGCCCAGCCGGCAGACACCCATCACTGAACAACGTGCCCAATACTGATAAAGGAGATATTCCGTGAGTCAAGTCAATCACACGCCGTATCGCGATCTTCACCTGCTGCCGATTGCCGGCGCATGGCGTGAAGGCAGTGCGCCGCAATCACTGCAGGTCAGCGATCCGTACAACGGAGAAACCCTGCTGCAGATCAAGCAGGCTACCCGCGATGACCTGGACGAAGCCTATCAGGCCGCGCAGCGCGCCCAGGTCGAGTGGGCGATGATAGGACCGGGGCAGCGCTCTGCCATCCTGCACCGTGCGGTGCAGATCTTCGATGAGCGTCGCGAGGAGATTATCGGCTGGATCATCCGCGAGTCGGGCAGTACCCGCATCAAGGCGCAAATCGAGTGGGGCGCTGCGCGCAGCATCACCCTTGAGTCAGCCTCTTTTCCGGCGCGGGTGCACGGGCGCATTCTGCCGTCCAACGTCCCGGGCAAGGAAAATCGCGTTTACCGAGAGCCGCTGGGTGTGGTGGGGGTGATCAGCCCATGGAACTTCCCGCTCCACCTCACCCAGCGTTCGGTGGCACCGGCATTGGCCCTGGGCAATGCCGTGGTGATCAAGCCCGCGAGCGATACCCCCGTGACGGGCGGGCTGCTGGCCGCGCGCATCTTCGAGGAAGCCGGCGTTCCGGCAGGCGTGATTAGCGTGCTGGTCGGCTCTGGTGCCGAGATTGGTGATGCGTTCGTCGAGCATCCGGTACCCAAATTCATCTCCTTCACGGGCTCGACCCCTGTGGGCGCCAACATTGGCCGTATCGCCAGCGGTGGCAAGCACCTCAAGCACGTGGCACTGGAGCTGGGCGGCAACAGCCCGTTCGTGGTGCTGGCCGATGCCGACCTGGAGCAGGCGGTAGCAGCGGCGGTGATGGGCAAGTTCCTGCACCAGGGGCAGATCTGCATGGCGATCAACCGCATCATCGTCGAGGACGCACTGTATGACCGCTTCGTCGAGCGCTATGCCGAAAGGGTCAAGGCGTTGAAGGTGGGCGACCCCAGCGAGCCGGATACCGTGGTCGGGCCGATCATCAACCGCAAGCAACTGGACACGTTGCTGAGCAAGGTGGCGCGGGCCAGGGAGGAGGGTGCCCGTCCGGTCGTCGAAGGTGACGTGCGTGGGCAACTGCTGCCGCCTCACGTGTTCGCCGATGTGACGGCAGAAATGGAGATCACCCGCGAGGAAATTTTCGGCCCGCTGGTCGGCATTCAGCGCGCGCGAGATGAGGCCCATGCGCTGGCGCTAGCGAACGACAGCGAGTTCGGGCTATCTAGCGCCGTGTTCACCGCCGACCTGGAGCGCGGCGCGCGTTTCGCGCGTCGAATCAAGGCTGGCATGACCCATGTGAACGACATTCCGGTCAACGACGAGGCGCACGCTCCCTTTGGCGGTGAGAAGAACTCGGGGCTGGGGCGTTTCAACGGTGAGTGGGCAATCGAGGAATTCACCACCGATCACTGGATCAGCGTGCAGATGACACCACGCAAATACCCGTTCTAGCACACTGGCGCAGGTCCCTTCCGGCTTGCGCCTGGTCCTGCGAATCCACTGACGCCGTGATTCTTCTGATTTCTACGGCCAGATCGAGGACATTTATCAGCAGCATTACCTGGACTTGTCCAACCGTCCGTCTTGTCGACCGGCTACTCGCTGCAGACCGAGTTGCGCCACTCCCAGAACCGTGAAGACGGCAAAGCGTTGTATGGCGATATCGACAACAAGAGTTACGGCGCCATGACCACCCTGACAATCGGCGGGCATGGCGTGGGTCAGCGGTGGTGCAATGCCTCAGGACATAGACGGCATTTATGTTTTGCCGGGTACGCATTTATTTGTGAGACAGAGAATGGCTTCCTGAAGTGGCCATTCATTTACTCGAAGGAGCAGCGATGAAAATTGCAATAGTGGGCGCAGGGGCGATGGGCGGACTGTTTGGTGCGCGCCTGGCCTTGGCTGGACAGGACGTGTCTTTCGTCGAGGCGTCGGAGACGACCATCGAGGTCATCTCTCGCCAGGGCTTGCGCCTGGAGACGCCTGACGTACAGGAAAGCGTCTGGGTGCCAATCTCTCGTGCACACCAAGTGACAGGCCACTTCGACCTGCTGGTGATCTTTACCAAGGGGTTTCATACCGCCGCCGCCATCGAGTCAGTGCGCCACCTGGTGGGACCGCAGACTTGGGCGCTTTCGGTGCAGAACGGGCTGGGCAATGCCGAGCTCATCGCCCGCGTGGTTCCGGCCGAGCGCATCATCGTCGGCATGACCAACTTGCCGGCAGACCTTGTCGCGCCTGGCGTGGTGCACAGCCACGGCGAAGGGCACATCAATATCTGGGCAGGCAATGGTAAGGACAGCCCGACCGTGCACGAAATCGCGGCGAATTTTAGCCAGGCCGGTTTGCCGTGCGAGGCCGATCCGCAGGTGCAGGTGTCGATCTGGGAGAAGGTGGCGTTCAACGCAGCGCTCAATTCGGTTTGCGCGGTGACCCGCCGGACCGTGGGCGCGATCGGCCACGCTGAAGAGGGACGGCAGGTGACCTCCCGCATCGTCAGCGAAACCGTGGCGGTTGCACAGGCTGCTGGCGTTGATGCTGATCAGCGGCGGGTTATCGCTGCTGTCGACTACGCCTTTCGCCATCACCAGCAGCACAAACCGTCGATGCTGCAGGATGTCGAGGCAGGTCGCAAAACCGAGATCGATTTCATCAATGGCGCGGTGGTCGAACGTGGCAAGCGCCTGGGCGTCGCCACGCCGGTGCTGGAGATGCTGTTCAGCCTGGTGAAGTTGAGCGAAGGCTAGATTTCCCGGCGCTGAAGGCGAAACGCCTTTAGGGTCAGGTCCGTGGTGCGCTTGAAGAACCGTGAGAAGTAAGCCTGCTCGACGACCCCCAGGCTGTCGGCGACCTGGCCAACCGTCAACGAGGTGTAGATCAGGTTGCCCTTGGCTTCGGGCATGATGCGCTGGTGTTCCCTGAAGTACTTTCGATCAGCAGCGTCAGGTTTTCCAGATACTGCAGGCCGCGCTCCCTGGGCTTGGCGGCCAACTGGTAGCACTCTCGTGAGCACCGTGAAATCCACACCAGCAAGGTGACCCTGGCACTGTTTTCAGGGAGGAGATCAAAATTCAAAACCAGAGAGTACCATCAAAAATTCCATTGAAAAAACCGTGCTTCCCGTTGCTAACAGCTGCCAGAAAGTGCCAGACATAAAAACAAAAAAACCCGCAGTTACGCGGGCTTAGAGGTACTTTACTGCTTTTACGTGCAGGCTGTTGCCAGACGCGAAATCATTCCCACTCAATCGTTGCTGGCGGCTTACCGCTGATGTCATACACCACGCGGGA
>OKWE01001403.1_pt1 | contig 10878 bp, 11 predicted proteins | sample 1607051 | NCBI WGS metagenome assembly OKWE01 (sample SAMN04414079, study PRJEB24778) | human gut metagenome | material: faecal | host: Homo sapiens | reverse complement strand
TTCCGAAGAAGACTTTACACCGGACGATATAAAATACTGTTACAATCTCCGCTGGTCAATTATGCAGATATCGGCATAACGCTCCAACGGTTCCCATAAATACGTACAATTTCTGCATCATTCAATGAAGTATCCGTGCCCAGGAGATAGAGACATTCACTTTTTTATTACGGTTGCGTACAAATACAATCTTAACCGGAATCCCGGTTTTGGTTGTGACAACAAGGGAACCAAAGATATTTCTGGCACCGGAAAAATCAACGAATTTTTTCAATCCCGGAAGCGTATATTGTCTGCCATTATAGGTATAACGCTGTTGCAGCTGCTTTACCATGCCGATTGCATGGATTCCTGTATCCAGAATCTCTTTGAGCATTGGCTCTGTGGTAAACCAGGTATCCATAAGCACGTAATCAGCCTTTATTCCAGCAGTGAGCACATTCCGGATAAGCTGGACCGCAACATCTGTTTTGTGCATCATACTTGCCTTCCGAACGTTATAACCGTTTGTTCGGTGGTCAATGCTATCCGAAACTGCATTATAACGGTTGCTTTCAGAGGCTGAAGACAGCAGATTAAAACCTGTCGGGACAAAGCTGTATCCATCTGACCAGCCAAGCGTAAGCAGGGTAAAACCTTTCTGGAATTTATGTTCCACATGGTCATAGACGCGTGCCAGCAGTTCCATTTTTTACTGCGGTTACGCTTAATTACGGAATCGTCCAGGATAAGGACGTTTACCCGTTCCGGACGCGTGAGTCGGTCAAAAGCAGAAGTCACTTTTACCGCAAGGAGCATCAGAAACCGGCTCCAGTTGTAGGATACTTCATTCAGGAACCGGTAGTATGTGTTTTTTGAAACTGCTTGTTCTTTGTGTTTGGAATTCAGAAACCGGAACAGGTTTTTGCCCTGAAATACCAGCAGCAACAAAAACTGGAATACTTCATAAGCAGAAACACCACAGGTTTTCGTGATATTGGCCCTGCGAAGCAGTTTTGCAATCTGAAGTTCCTTTAATGCATGAAAAAATTGATTTTCGGTATGGTCATTTGTGTTCATTTGGTTTATCATAAAGTTGGCACCTTTCTTGGTTTTTATTGTTGTGGTGACTTTATTATACCAAAGATTAGGTGCTTTTTTATGTCAATACACGAATTTGTTTAATTGTTTTGTTTGAAAATCAAGTATTTACACCAGATTTACTGGTGGGAAAGTTGAGTTAATTTTTTTAATGTGCAATATCTATTACCATTTTAATCACATACTCCTGTTCTTCCTTTGTAAGTGTCGGATAGAGTGGAAGACTGATTATATGGGAATAAACTTCTTCTGCATTGTTACAATGCACATCAGCATATCCATGCTCCTGGTAATACGGATGCATATAAACTGGAATGTAATGAACATTTACCGCGATCCCCTCATTCCGAAGCTGTTCAAACACCTCTCTTCTATCGCAGTTCTTAACCTGAATGATATACAAATGCCAGCCACTCTCTGTCCCCGGCAGCTGATACGGTGTTATAATATTCTTACAATCAGAAAATGCCTCATTATACCGCGCTACAATTTCCTTGCGCCGTGCCAAAAAACGATCCAGCTTTTTCATTTGGCTACATCCCAATGCGCATTGAATATCGGTAATCCGATAATTAAATCCCAAATCCAGTTGCTGATAAAACCATGGACCATCATTTCGTGTCATCAGCTTTTCATCTCTTGTAATCCCATGGCTACGGAATAATATCATTTTCTGATAAAATTCTTCATTATCGGTAACAATCATTCCACCCTCGCCAGTTGTGATTGGCTTTACCGGATGAAAACTAAACGTTGTCATATCAGATAAACTGCCAACTTTCTTTCCTTTATATACCGAACCAAGTGCATGCGCACCATCTTCAATGACAATCAAATGATGTTCATCTGCAATCTTATGGATCTCATCCATATCGCAAGGCTGTCCTGCAAGGTGAACAGCAATAATCGCTTTCGTCTTATCAGTAATCTTTCTTCTGATATCTTCCGGATCAATATTATAAGTTTTCGGATCAACATCTGCAAATACCGGAGTTCCACCACAATATAACACACAATTTGCTGATGCAGCAAAGGTTAATGGAGTTGTAATTACTTCATCTCCTGGTTTTATTCCTGCTGCATAACACGCCGCATGAAGTGCCGATGTTCCATTGGAGATTGCAACAGCATATTTTGCTCCAACATAATCTGCAACCATTTTTTCAAATTCTGCAATCTTCGGACCTGTTGTCAGATAGTCTGATCTTAATACATTTACAACTGCTTGTATATCATCCTCTTCTATTGTTTGTCTTCCATATGGTATCATTTTCCATCTGCCTCGATTTCTATTGTTCTTTTTTCATTAAAAACCATGTTATATCATCCAATGGGAAATTATTATCCCTATGATAAACAAATCCATAATCTTCTAATTTACAATCTGGAAACATATCCAAAAATTCTCCCGCAAAATCCCTTTTAAATAAACGCTCTTTATTTCCTCTATAGGGAATTTTCACTGGACTTGGATTATAGTACTCTGCAATCAGCATATATTTTTTCGACGATGTATACAATTTTTCATAAACAGTTTTTAATTCATTCGGATTGATATGAATTAATACTCCCATCGTAAACGCCAAATCATATATATCATTTATCTCAACATCTAATATTGAATCATGAAATATTTTCACTGGCAAATTCGGATCGTTCTTCATAACCTCCACTGCTGTATCATTTATTTCAACAGCATTTAACTTCATCTGTGGATGTAACATTTTAATTGCCTTAAGATTTAATCCAATATTAGAACCATATTCTATACATGTTTGAACACCACTGGTCTTAGATAAAATATTACTCCAAAAAGCAATTTTTCCACTTAAGCATGTCTCCTCAGTATTCCTGCTTACATAATCATCTCCAAATGTACCCTTCCAAAAATTTTCCTGTTCTGTTTTATACATGTTCATTTCTCCCTAGTATACTCTACTCTTCATATATCAATATCTTAGCAATTCGTGTCGCGCCTTTTCCATCTACCATTTTTTGCATTCTCTCAGATCTACTCTTACGCAATTGAAAATCTGCTCTATATTTTTCTAAATAAAACATTATATTTCCAACTATATCATCTACTCTGGCATCACCTGCATAATCAATTACTCCATCTTCCTCGAACTGTCTGACATTGTACCATTGATTATCAGCAAATGAATAAGAAATCGTTGGCGTTCCACAAGCACATAACTCATATAATGTTGTTCCACCTGCTGAAATTGCAATATCTGCATTCTGCATATAAGCTTCTATGTTGTTTACTGCCTGATGAAATCTGATATTTACATATTTTTTATAATGCTTTACCAGTCTTCTGTAATCTGTATTATACATTCCACAAATGACATCAATATTTCGAAATTTATACAGATCAATGCAATTCAAAATAAGTTCAGAAACATGATAAGGATCACTTCCACCTGTTAACACCAGAAGCTTTTCTGGTTGTTCCGCTATTACTTTTTTCCCGCAGTTCCAGAAAACTGACTTCAAGGGAACATATTTTGTTCCCACATAATAATGCTTTTCTACCTGTTCTATTGGATAGTTAAACTTTTTCCAGTAGTTTGCATAACAAATAATAGCACCAACTGGATAATCAAACAAATTCATATCATCGATATAAACGGTTTTTACAGACTCGCTTAATTTAGCAAGATATTGTGGCGTAACCAAATAACTGTCTATCAGTAGCTTCTCTATCTGCTCGTTTTGAATCATTTGGCTTAACCCCTGAAGTTCCCCATCCATATCATTCCATTGCGTATGCAAAACAATGGCATCATACCCACGCTGTTTTAACAAATTTATCGCCTGCTCATCAGCAAGAATAAATGTTACCTGCTCTCCCAAGTCACGCAGTGCATCTGCAATGGAAAGGCATCGCATCATATGCCCCGTTGCGATTTGTTCATTCATATCTACTCTGATATATACCATAATTGTTTACTCTTATTATTTTTATGTTTACTATATTTATCTATATATTCGCTTATATTATCCGACCATTTAAATGGACATTCTTTTTTCAATTTTTCTAATTCTTTTATATTATGGTAACTTCCACCTTTTTTTTGTTCCATAAGTACATATGTCCCAGATTTTATTTTTTCCCAATTTTCTTTTAATAATTGTTTTATCTGCTCATGCAGATACGTATATGTACTTGCAAATGTCTCCCTAGACTCATCAAAATAACATTGTTTCTGAAAGAGTATTTTCCCCGTATCCAATCCTTTATCCACTTGATGAATGGTTACACCTTTCGGTGTATTATCAAGAAAACTCCATAAATTAGGAGATGCTCCTCTATTCCATGGAAGATACGAAATATGTAAATTAAAAATAGCTCCTTTCATATATTCTATTATATCAGTCGTTATAAGATAGCTATAGTTATAACTAATAATCAAATCAGGCTTACACTCTTTCACCATATCAATTGTCAATTTATCTTTTATTATTTCAACCTTTTCTTTCTGTCTCAGCCACTCATATAAATCCATAGCATTCTCATTACATGTAAGAAATAGAACTTTACAATTTTCCATTTAAAAACCACCACCTATCATTTCCATTTTAAGAGGCGTTCCCCTTTCTATATCTATCAATGCAGTCTGCCCTAATATATCATTATAATATTTTGGAGATATTCCATATCCCGGACGTATAATACGAACATTTTCAGAAGTTAATTTTTCTCCCCTTTTAATATTTTTTACACAAAATATAGATCTTCTAAATATCTGACTTGATTTTTCCTGCTCCGATGGTCCATATTTTACTGAACCGATCGCCTTTTCTGCCTGTCGAATATCATGCACCATCTGTTTAAACTCCATGGGATTCATAGAAAATGTAGAATCCGGATTTTCAATGGCACGATCCAGGCAAAAATGTTTTTCTATGATTGACGCTCCAAGTGCAACTGCTGTCACTGCCCCCACAGAACCCATGGAATGATCCGACAGCCCATATGGCACACCAAATGTATCCCCCATATTCTGCATGGTTCTGAGATTCATCTCGTCTGTAATTGCCGGATATGCACTTGCGCAGCGAAGTAGGGCAAAATTACGATTTCCCCGCTTTTTCACTGCTTCCACAGCTTCATCGATTTCTGCCAGAGTTGCCATACCGGTCGATAAAATCATTGGTTTCCCCTTTGAGGCAACATACTCAATCAGTGGAATATCCACCAATTCAAAGGATGCAATTTTATAAAATCCAATTCCAATTTCTTCCAGAAAGTCAACGGATGTATTGTCAAATGGAGTAGAAAAAAAATCAATTTCTGCTTTTTTTGCTTCCTCAAACAATTCTTTCTGCCATTCCCACGGTGTATAGGCTTTCTGATAAAGCTGATACAGATTTTCACCATTCCAGGTTCCATCTGAAATGTGAAAATAGGAATTATCGCAGTCAATTGTCAAAGTATCCGGTGTATACGTCTGAATTTTAATACAGTCCGCACCAGCCTCTTTTGCCGCATGAATGATCTCTTTGGCTCTGCTGATATCGCCTGCATGATTCGCTGACATTTCAGCTATGATATATGCAGGTTTTCCCTCTCCAATCTCCCGTATTCCTATTTTCATTTTACAATCTGCCTTTCTCTTTCAATAAACGATATTTCATTTCAGCCAGTTCCCAGTCCGTCTCATTATCAATATCCTGAACCTCAATATCCGAAACTACAATCCCTGCTGTGTTATCTGCCACGAGTCTTCTCTCTTTTTGGAATTGATCTACCTGAAATGCATAAAACTGACCACAATCATGATAAATTTCCTCAATATCCTGAGAACGCTTCATTGCATATTCGGGCCATTTATACGTAATTTTCCCCTCGTGCTGTACCATTCCTCTTAATGGTGGAAATGAAAATGCCGTAACTGGCATAACACTATATCGTTCCTCTTTCTGTAATATCTCCATTGCCTGCTTTAGCTTTTCGGATGTCACAAATGGCGCTGTCGGATAAATACAGCATGCATGGATAAAGTGTTGCCCCATTTTATCATATTGTTCCAGAACCTCTAACAAAACATCAGCAGTTGTCGCGTAATCATTTGACGTTTTTTTACTTCTCATAAATGGAACTTCCGCTCCAGCAGCCCGCGCAATCTGCGCAATCTTTTCATCATCTGTGGAAACCATGACAGTATCGAAAACACCTGCTCCCAGAGCTGCCTGAATCGAATATTCTATGATGGGTTTTCCACAGAACTCTTTTCTATTCTTATGTGGAATCCTTTTGCTCCCACCTCTGGCTGTTATAATCGCAATATTCATTTCCGGTTAATGCTCCTCCACATCCTTAAGCAATCTGACAAGATCATCTACGGATAACCATTCTGTATTCTTTCCTGAGCTGTACTCAAATTCTGGTTCTACTTTTTTGCCTCCTGCCTGAATCTTAGAAGTATTCCACCAATCAAAATGCGGATATACAATAAAATGCTTTTCATATTCATAGGTTAACATAGAATCCTCTTTCGTCACCATAACCTCATGAAGCTTTTCACCTTCGCGGATTCCAACCTCCGGCATCTTACAGCCTGGAAGAATCGCCTGCGCCAGATCTGTAATTTTGAATGATGGAATCTTAGATATAAATGTCTCTCCGCCTTTTGCTTCTGATAAAGCTTTGATTACAAGCTGAACACCCTCATCCAGACTGATCCAGAATCTTGTCATGCGATAATCAGTAATTGGAAGTTCTTTTCCTCCGTTTGCTACAATGTCGCGGAAAAATGGAATGACAGAGCCACGGCTTCCCGCTACATTTCCATATCTTACAATGGAAAAGCATACATCCTTCTGCCCAGAATATGCATTTGCTGCAATAAACAGTTTGTCTGACACCAGCTTGGTTCCACCATAAAGATTGATTGGGTTTACCGCCTTATCTGTCGATAACGCTACGACACGTTTTACTCCACAGTCTAATGCCGCCTCAATAATATTCATTGCACCATTGATATTTGTTTTTACCGCCTCCATTGGATTATATTCACATGCTGGCACCTGCTTTAAAGCGGCTGCATGCACCACATAATCTACTCCATCAAAGGCACGGTATAATCGATCTTTGTCACGAACATCTCCAATAAAGAAACGCAATTTGTCCTTATATTTTTTAAATTTATTCGCCATATTAAATTGTTTGAATTCATCTCTGGAATAAATAATGATTTTTTTCGGTTCATAATGTTCTAACACATACTGTGTAAAAGCATTGCCAAAAGATCCGGTTCCACCAGTTACCAGAATTGTTTTTCCGTTTAACATTTTTCCCTCCTGCAATAAATCTATCCAAATATATTATATATCAACTATTTAATTTTCCCAACCGTTTCCTCTGCTAACGGTATAAATAAATCAATACATTTATCCACAAGCTTCATATATTGAATTCCTTTATTCGCAATTTCCAATCCCTCTGCCTGCAAACTGTCTTCTTCATAATATTGTTCACTCATGACCATATAATCCGCAATTGCCAACGTGTCAGAAATCATACCAAACAATTCATGTTCTTCAATTTTTTTAGTTATTTTTTTTATTTTATTTAAATTGGACAAATACGCTCTTTGATCAATTTTTTTGTTGCTGCATATCTTTTGTAACTGTTCATAATAACTAATTCCTTTATCCACATACTTCCTCAGATGAGAAAACATAGATGGAATCGTGTTTAAGTATTCTACTGCCTTTAAACGCTCTGTTTCATTTAGTGCAGGTTTCAATTTGGAAAAACATGCATCCATATCTACCGTCTTTGAACATTCTCGTTCAATAGCAGCCTGCAACGTCATAACTTCCGTATTCTGAATCTTTGCCCCTCCCTCTGTTGCATTGATTACATGAACATCTCTACACCCTGCAATATAATAATTAAACCAATCTAAATATACTTTATAATCAGCTCTTGTGGGCACTAATTTTTCATAGTTTCCTTCTACCATAACGGAATGCGACGTATCTACAATATCCATTTTCTCCTGAAAAGTGCCATCTGCATGTGTTTTATTGCCCGTTAGTGCCAAATCCTGTCCTACTAAAATTATTTTTGAAAACCCCATTTTATACACAAGCGAAAATGCACTGCATGCCACAGATCCACCACAGGCTACGCTATATAATAATTTTCCATTCATTGTAAATAAATGATTAACAATAGTATTGCCCTCATTGAAAAAAATCTTTTTCCCTTTATGGTCTTTTAAAATTTTATATGGTGCTGATATACTTGTCATTAATGGAATTGTTTTTGCTTCTTCAAAGTCAAATAAGATTTCCGGTTTTTTCCCATCCACAATAACATATAAGTCTGGAATAATTCCTGCCTTTACTAATGGCTTCAAAGCAGTATCTACTGCAACAATAAACGCCCGATTCTTTGCTTTCTTTAACCCATTTATATTCTTGTTTAAAGATGGACCTGCTGATACGATGATTGCAGGAATATCTATCGGAATAACATCACATAATTGTGTTGTGACATATCCATTGCATACATGCTCTATATTATGAAATATATTATTTGATTCAACTTTCGAAAAAGCAATTCCCGTATTAACATTAACTATAATTTCTGTTATTATACGATCCAATCTCTTTAAAAAATCTAAAATTTGTGTTCCAAAAAATTCCTGATAATTATGACTTCTATAATTTTTTATAAACTCTAAATTTGAAATATTAATAAATGCTTTTATAACCGGTTCTGCTTCGTTTTCATTAATTCCATTTATAATTAATCCTAATGCTCTATTATTAAAATATTCTGTAATATCTACTTTTTCTAATAATGTCAAAAATATTTCTACTGATGGCTCATACACCATAATATTTATTTGCTTTGGAGTCCGTCTCAATAACTCCTTTATAAAAGTAACATTCCCCATTCCTATAACAACAATCGTCGTTGCGTTATTTAATTTTTCCCACCGCTCAATCACACGCTGTGCCTTCTTCTGTGGTTCTCTCTTTCCCTCTATATATAATGTCCGATTATCCTTATTAACTATAAGTATTTGATTACCGTCAAACGCCGTTTCTACTTGAACTTTTAAGTCCTGATCTCTATTATATATTTTTTTTGAAACAACTTCTGCTAATCCTGGAAAGCGATTCTGTAATGCATTTACATTATTCGTATATATATTATTGTCCATCCGATGCCTCTTTTCTCAAACACATTAACTCTTCTTCTGAAAAAAACATTTCCAGAAATGGCTTTACCCCAAATTCACAGGTGTCTTCTAATAATACATGATCTTCATTATCTATTCCTTGAACAATATCCTTCATAATATCCAAAAGGACTCTGACTAACTGTTCATACTCTTCATTATTTATTTGAAATTTATTCTCGCGAACAAATTCTTCTGTAAATGCCTTTAGCTCAGGCAGTAATTTTCTCATATCACTGACAATCGTTGTTTTTCCATATACAGCAAATTCTACACAGCTGTTAAAAACTTCTTTATATAATTCTGTTAACTTCATATGCATCCTTATATTTTATTAAGAAAAGGAGCTGACATTACTGCCACCTCCTTTTCATTTGTCATACGTTTATTATATTTCGTATTAATTACTGAAGCAGAGATAATACTCCCTGAGTAGACTGATTAGCCTGTGCAAGCATAGACTGTCCAGCCTGTGCAAGAATATTATTCTTGCTGTAGTCAACCATCTCAGATGCCATATCTGTATCACGGATACGAGATTCTGCGGACTGAGTATTCTCAGATACATTATCAAGGTTAGCAACTGTATGCTCTAAACGGTTTTGTAATGCACCAAGTGCAGAACGCTGTGTAGATACTGTATTGATGGCATCCTGAACTTTTGTAATTGTTTTGTTAGCAGACTCATAATCATCAACACGAGCGCCATAACGAACTTCTCCTGTTGTTCCTGTTGTTCCTGCCGTTGTGCTAGTCTGAACATATTTCTGGAAATCATTTGTAATAGCTGCTGATGCTTTAGCCTGCTGATCATCTAAATATGCTTTTTTAGCTTTAGAAGCATCTGCAAAACGTTTCTCTTTTCCGTCGATTGTTGCTTTGTAGTAAATAGAACCTGTTGTATTATCGTACTGAGCTGTAAAAGCAGCAGATACGACTTTTTTACTGATTTGCGCTTTGAATGATTTAATAGCTTCTGTTTTATTCTTCGCTGCTGTTGTATTAGCAGCATATTTATAGCTTAATCCATCATATTTAACAGCTATTGGAGTTGTTCCGCCCTGTGTAACCGTCTCCTTGCCAAGACCAAGTGAATCCGCATTCATAGCATCAATGCTGATTTCAATATTCTGATTTGCATTTGCTCCAACCTGAAGCTTTTTATCCTTGAAGTTACCGTCTAACAGATTCTGTTTGTTGAACTGGGTTGTCTGTGAGATTCTGTCTAACTCATCTGTTAATGCCTCTAATTCCTGATTGATAGCATCACGGTCAATTGACTGGTTTGTATCGTTAGCACCCTGAACAGCTAACTCGTTCATACGCTGTAAGATAGAGTGAGACTCATTTAAAGCACCTTCTGCTGTCTGGATAAGAGAAATACCATCCTGTGCATTATCAGAAGCCTTGTTGAGACCACGGATCTGGCTTCTCATCTTCTCAGAAATCTTTAGTCCAGCAGCATCGTCTCCTGCACGGTTAATCTTATAACCTGAAGATAATTTTTCTGCTGATTTTGCCTGAGCACTAGATGTTGTTCCAAGCATTCTGTTTGCATTAGCTGCGGTCATGTTGTGTTGTACTACCATTG
>OKWE01001396.1_pt1 | contig 10912 bp, 10 predicted proteins | sample 1607051 | NCBI WGS metagenome assembly OKWE01 (sample SAMN04414079, study PRJEB24778) | human gut metagenome | material: faecal | host: Homo sapiens | reverse complement strand
TGCTTATATGGATTTAGATATTGCAGATCAAACGGAAGAAAATTACACCAAATCGCTTGCGGAGATTGATCAACAAATTGATGACACTTTAGCATCAGTTTCCTTAGATAATACGATTGTCATCATTACGGCAGAGCATGGTACAACGTTTAATAAACTGGATGAAAAAGCGCGAGAAAACTATTTCGGTCGTGATGAAATCCAAGTGCCATTTATTGTTTACTGGAAAGATTTGCCGGTACAAGAAGTGACAAAATTAACAAGCCATACTGATTTATTACCGGCATTGATGTCGTCGATCTTTAAAGTGAAAAATCCAGTTTCGGATTATGCACAAGGTCGCAATTTATTTGAACTTAATGGTGATCCTTGGGTGTTGGCGTCGAATTTCCGTTGGAATGTCATTATTCAGCCGGATGGTACACAGTATCATATTGATCGCAAAGGAAACTATAAGAAATTTGACCGCACTTATACTGAGCAATCTTCAAGCCGCCCACCGCTCGGCTTGTTCTTAGATGTCTTTAAACAAGAGCGTTCTTTTGTCAATAAATAGATAGCTTTTTTGTGCTTAAAATCTTATACTTTGCACTCAGTTGAAAGACTGAAAAGATGTTATTAATTAAAATCTGCGAATTTTTCATAACATTGCAAACAATTCATAATAGACCCGATCCTTATGGGGTTTGCTTTTCAATTAATACACTTCTCGTCTCTCTTTTCCTTTCTTTTTTGGCGGAGTTATTATGAGAAATCACGTTCGTAGCTTTAAAACGTTTATTCGAGACGAAATCATTAAAAAAGGTGGGTGGGTTAATGCCCATGCTCACGCAGATCGTGCTTTTACAATGACACCTGAAAAAATTGGCATTTATCACAACAGTAATCTTCAACAAAAATGGGATTTAGTAGATGAAGTTAAACGTACATCAAGTGTTGATGATTATTACGCCCGTTTCTGTCAATCGATTGAATTGATGATTTCCCAAGGGGTGACGGCATTTGGGACTTTTGTGGATATCGACCCGATTTGTGAAGACCGAGCCATTATTGCCGCACACAAAGCTCGCGAAGTTTATAAGCATGACATTATTTTGAAATTTGCGAATCAGACCTTAAAAGGGGTGATTGAGCCAGAAGCACGCAAATGGTTTGATATTGGCTCTGATATGGTGGATATGATTGGAGGCTTACCTTATCGCGATGAGCTGGATTATGGTCGCGGCCTTGAAGCAATGGATATTTTACTTGATGCAGCTAAATCTCGCGGCATTATGTGTCATGTGCATGTGGATCAATTCAACTCTCCAAAAGAAAAAGAAACCGAACAGCTTTGCGATAAAACCATTGAACATGGAATGGAAGGTAGAGTCGTGGCGATCCATGGTATTTCTATCGGTGCGCATAGCAGAGAATATCGTTATAAACTTTATGAAAAAATGCGTCAGGCAAAAATGATGATGATTGCTTGTCCAATGGCGTGGATTGATAGTAACCGAAAAGAAGATTTGATGCCTTTCCATAACGCATTGACTCCGGCAGATGAAATGATTCCGGAAGGGATTACAGTCGCGTTAGGTACGGATAATATCTGTGATTACATGGTGCCCCTTTGTGAAGGGGATTTATGGCAAGAACTAAGCTTACTTGCTGCGGGCTGTCGTTTCCCTCATCTTGATGCAATGGTTGATATCGCAAGTATCAATGGACGTAAAGTGTTAGGTTTAGAGCCGGTTTAATCTAAAAATTTAATGAAAGTGCGGTCATAAAATGAAACGTTTTGTGGCCGTTTTTATTTATAAGATAAAACAGAATTAATGTTAATTTGACAGATTTAAAAAGGACTTTAAGAAAGTGGTGGGCGATACCGGTCTCGAACCAGTGACCCCCTCCTTGTAAGGGAGGTGCTCTCCCAACTGAGCTAATCGCCCTTAATGTTGTGGATTGGCATTATAAGTATAATGAGATTTCAGTCAATATATTTTTATGAAAAAGCGTCTAGTTGTTGCAAAAATAGGCATAAAATCAGATTTTTTATTTAGAACTCACGCAAGTCGTAGTAAAATAAAGGTAATTTTTGTAAATGAATAGGTTATTAAGAAAATGAAAATTGATCCTCCTTTTGAATTAGATCCGAATGTCAAAGTACGTACGCGTTTTGCCCCAAGCCCAACAGGTTATTTACACGTAGGCGGCGCACGTACAGCCCTTTACTCTTGGTTATTTGCAAAACATAACAACGGTGAATTTGTATTACGTATTGAAGATACCGACTTAGAGCGTTCTACACCGGAAGCAACGGCGGCAATCATTGAAGGAATGGAGTGGTTAAACCTTGCTTGGGAACATGGTCCTTATTATCAAACCAAACGCTTTGATCGTTACAATCAAGTGATTGATGAAATGATTGAGCAAGGCTTAGCTTATCGTTGCTATTGCTCTAAAGAACGCTTAGAAGAATTACGCCATACACAAGAGCAAAATAAAGAAAAACCTCGTTATGACCGTCATTGTTTACATGACCACAGTCATTCAGCTGATGAGCCTCATGTTGTACGTTTTAAAAATCCAACAGAAGGTTCAGTCGTGTTTGATGATGCGGTGCGTGGTCGTATTGAAATTAGCAACAGCGAATTAGATGATTTAATTATTCGTCGTACTGACGGTTCACCAACCTATAACTTCTGTGTAGTGGTGGATGACTGGGATATGGGTATTACTCACGTTGTACGTGGTGAAGACCACATTAACAACACCCCTCGTCAAATTAATATCTTAAAAGCCTTAGGCGCACCAATTCCAGTATATGCGCACGTTTCCATGATTAATGGTGATGATGGTCAAAAACTCTCAAAACGTCATGGTGCGGTAAGTGTAATGCAATATCGTGATGACGGTTATTTACCAGAAGCCTTAATCAACTATCTTGTTCGTTTAGGTTGGGGGCATGGTGACCAAGAGATCTTTACACGTGAAGAAATGATTAAATACTTCGAATTAGATCATGTGAGTAAATCAGCAAGTGCATTTAACACGGAAAAATTATTGTGGTTAAATCACCATTACATTCGTGAATTACCAGCTGAATATGTGGCAAAACACCTTGCATGGCACTATAAAGATCAAGGTATTGATACTTCAAATGGCCCGGCATTAACTGAAATCGTGACGATGCTTGCAGAACGTTGCAAAACTTTAAAAGAAATGGCATCAGCAAGCCGTTATTTCTTTGAAGAGTTTGAAAGTTTTGATGAAGCAGCGGTGAAGAAACACTTTAAAGCAGCGGCGATTGAACCACTTGAAAAAGTAAAAGAAAAATTGACCGCACTTTCTAGCTGGGATTTACATTCTACTCATGAAGCGATTGAACAAACCGCAGCTGAATTAGAAGTAGGGATGGGTAAAGTTGGGATGCCGTTACGCGTGGCTGTAACAGGCTCAGGTCAATCACCTTCAATGGATATGACATTAGTAGGCATCGGCCGTGAACGCGTGTTAGCGCGTATCCAACGTGCCATTGATTTTATTAAATCTCAAAACGCTTAATATTTAGGCTGATAAGCGGGATTTGATTATTTCAATATTGACAGTTTATCAGCCGAAATTTATCATAGCTTGCGTTATTTGGGGATATAGCTCAGTTGGGAGAGCGCTTGAATGGCATTCAAGAGGTCGTCGGTTCGATCCCGATTATCTCCACCAAATTTAAAACCTTGAAACTTAAAGTGAGTTTCAAGGTTTTTTTCTTTATAACGAATCTACATTTCTTTTAGATAATTCAAGCCTAATCCATTCATTTGCCGCATAATCCAACTTTGTTTTTGACGAACTAACGCACTAGGCTTATTCACTTTATAGATGATAGGGTTTGGTAAAACCGCAGCGAGTAATGCTGCTTCTGATTGAGTTAAATTCTTTGCTGATTTTTTGAAGTAATAACGGCTGGCAGCTTCTACACCAAAGATGCCATTACCAAATTCTGCAATGTTTAAATACACTTCTAAAATCCGTTCTTTGGACCAAAAGATTTCCATTAATGCTGTTGTGGGAACTTCTAACCCTTTACGAAACCAACTTTGTCCATGCCAGAGAACGAGGTTTTTCGCAGTTTGCTGTGAAATCGTTGAAGCGCCTCGGGTTCGGCGAGATTTTTCATTGAATTTAAAAGCCTTTTGAATTGCCTCAAAATCAAAGCCCCAGTGGTGGGGGAATTTTTGATCTTCAGCGGCAATCACCGCAAGCTGCATATTCGGTGAGATTTCATCAAGACTCACCCAATCATATTTGATTGAATAGCTAAAATCTAACTGTAATAAGTGGCCGATTTTTTGCTGTACCATATAGGCAGAGAAGGGAACAGGGATAAAGCGAAAACAAATGAAAAACGCCAGGATTGCGAGAGAGAAACGCCACGCAACCCGTTGCCAATTTTTTTTCCACCAAGATGGGCGAAAAAAATGTAAAAGTGCGGTCAGAATTTGCTTAGTTTTTTGCAGCTTGCTCATCGAGTTGGCTTTTCACCCAGTTTATAAAATCCGGATCCATTGTTTTGAGCATATTAGAACCACGCGTAATGGTTGCAGCACTGGTATTGAGATTTTGTTGAATTTCTCGTTGAGAGAGGTTTTTATCCAATAACTGAGCCACGATTTGTAAACGCAAACCCACTGCATCGCGCTCATCTGGCGTGAGCAGAAGCGTTAATAAATCTTGTGCTTTCCCTTGTTCAAACGCGGCTTGCAAGGTCGCGAGGAAAGCATTCCATTGTTCTAAATTGCGACTAATATACATATCAACAATCCTATACTATTAAACTAGTGCGACTAGTATAGCCGATCGTATTCCTCTTTGCTAAAGGTTTGTAATTTTTCTTTGTTTTGTAGGTGTTGATAGTAAAAATCATAAGTTAATACGTTTTGAACATAACCTCGCGTTTCAAAGAACGGAATAGAGGCAATAAATTCATCCATGGCCAATTTGCCATTGGCTCTCGCAAGCCATTTTTCTACACGGCTTGCTCCGGCATTATAGGCAGAGGCGATCAAAATGCGATTATTTGGATATTTAGCATTTAACTCATTTAAGTGAGCCGTACCGAGTAAAATATTATTAAGCGGTTTGAATAAATCTAGCTCACCGTTATAAGGAAGTTGCTGATTTTCTGCCGTTTTCTGTGCAGTACTCGGTAATAACTGCATTAATCCACGCGCATTCGCGGAAGATTGTGCCATTGGATTCCAAGCGCTTTCTTGGCGAGCAATGGCCATGGCGAAGGTTTTGGTGACACGATTATCCACAATGGCTTGAGGTTCTGTTGCGCTAAGGTTCACATTACTGAGGGCAATATCAAAATATTGACTGTAAGCATTTGGTAAGCGTAAGTCGATATAATCCCAAGCTTTTGCAATAATCGAGCCATCTACGCCCAATTCAAACCAATTTTGTTCATTCGCATATTGGCTTAACGCAAGTTGTTTCTCTTGCGGTAATTTTTCCAATAGAGAACGCCAGCGTTGTTTGGCTGCGCCTAATCGATCTAATTGACGTAGTTCTGCAACCTCAGCTAATTCAGTTGTATACTTCTCTTGGATATTGGACTCTTGAGAAATTTTAGGCATTTCCAGTTTGTAGGACTGACCTAATTTGACTGCAGCCAACATTGGATAAAAACCACGTTCTTTCGATAAAGCTTCTAAGTGTTGTTTAGCTTCTTTATCGGATGCTTGAGCGGTTGTTTTAGCCATCCAATAACGCCATTCTTGTTTTTGTTTTGCTTCATCTGAAAGTGCATTTAACCAAGCTAATAAATCCGTTTTTTGCCAAATAGCCGTACGTAAACGACGCTCAATGAGATTATCTGCATTAAGTTTGAGAAGTTCTTGATCGCGCCATTGCACAAAATTAGGGCTTTCGTTATCAAAGAAACGGCTAATAAATGCGATTTTCCAATCACGTAATTCAGTTTCGTCTAATTGCCAAGTCTTAGCCCATTGCTCGTAAGGGATGAAGGTTGGCTCATTCATATTTTCCGGAATGGTTCGTAAATAACGAGCAAAACCTAGCATTACGGCAAATTTATGGATAATTTTATTCGTATTACCATCAATTAATGGCAGGCTCTCAGCGAGTGTTTTCAGATTTGCTGGATTTTTTAAGAGATCCAAATAAAGAGCCAAATCGATATTTACCTGAGCATTTTCTTTCGCACCATCAACTTTTTCTAATTCTTTAGTTAGTATTTCGAGACCTTTAGCGTCATTTTTACTAAAAAGCATTTCCGCTTTTTGATAGATTTTCTCTGGAGTACGCCCGCCCTGTGAATACCATGCCGTCCAAAGTTGAGCATCATTAGGAAGCTCCGCATTGTTAAGCCAAAGTTGTTCATACTCAGATAAAATAGCCGATTTATTCTTATCGTTTGATTGATTTTCTGCTGTTTGATTGGTATTGGCTGCTTCTATTTGATATTTAGCCGTGAGCACGGCAATTTGTGTTTCCAAATTATTTGGCGTGAGTTTGGTGAGAGCTTGAGTATCTTCAGCATTGATTAACAACGTAAAAATGCTTTGTTCTAATTTTCCACGTAGAAAATTAGAGGCATGTTGCTGAATAAATTGTTCAATGTCTGTTCGCAATGCATTCACTTCTTCTCGAGGCGTATCGCGATTAACGGTTTTTACACGTGCATCTAAATAAGCTGCCATAGCATCAGTTTGCAATGGATAGCCTTTTAAGGAATCAATCAAACTCAGGAATAACTTCGCATTATTAGAAACATGATTATTTTTGACCGCACTTTTTAGGAGCGATTCTAATTGCAGAAAAGTCGCACGTTGTTCAATCAGCTTTAATTCATGAGCATGCTGTTGCTGTGCCCATTTGGCTTGTTCTTCTGCAAGGTTAATTTGTGGCACAGTTTCATTTTTGCTTTTATGGGCATGCTGATTAGCCAAAGCTGAGCCTGAAAGTGCGGTTAAAATTAATAACGAAATTGTCGTGTGTTTAAGTGCTCGCATAGGAGATTCCATATAAAGAGAAAGACGGATATTTAGATCCGTCTTTGAGTGTAGAGTTCGTTTTATTTAGAAAACTTTTTTGAAAGGCTTCACAATCACATCACCGTAAACGCCCGCTTCTACGTAAGGATCTTGTGCCGCCCAGTCTTTTGCTGCAGACAGATTTCCGAATTGAGCAATCACAGTCGAGCCTGTAAAGCCAGATTCACCTGGATTTTCATCGTCAATGGCTGGATTGGGACCTGCTGTTAATAAGCGACCTTCTGCTTGTAATTGTTTTAAACGAGCAAGATGTTGCTCACGTACTGAAAGACGTTTTTCTAGAGAGCCAGGAACATCTTGGGCAAAAATCACGTAATACATCATTTATCCTTTTAACAATTTAATTGTAATTCTTCGATAGAGGCTAATGCGCGTTCTAGTTCAAGATTACCTTCACGTGGAATAGAGCGAGATTTTCCGTCTTTTCCAACCGCGACAAAGGTAAATACGGCATCTGTCACGCAGTAACGTTCACCAATTGGTTCGCTCGCAACTTTTTTCACCCATACTTCTACTTTAATTTTAATAGAAGAGCGACCTACGCTGAGGCATTGACCATAACAACATACCACGTCACCGACAGCAATAGGTTTGATGAAGTTCATACTTTCAACAGCAACAGTGACCACACGGCCATGAGCGATTTCTTTCGCGAGAATTGCTCCGCCCATATCCATTTGTGACATAATCCAGCCACCGAAAATATCGCCGTTAGCGTTAGTATCTGAAGGCATCGCTAAGGTGCGAAGTAATAATACGCCTTTAGATTGACGACCTTCTTTATCTGTAAGATTTGAAACCATTATTTGTCCCCGTCATTTTTTTGATCATCTTTAGGTAAGTAACGGTAAATATAAGCACCGCTGACGATTGTTGCAACAAAGGTCATACCAAGTAAACCAAAAGATTTGAAATCAACCCAAGCATCTTCAGACATATTTTGGCTGATATAAATATTTACAAGCATACACAGAATGAAAAATCCTGCCCAGCCCACATTCAATTTGTTCCACACATTATCCGGTAATTGGATTTCTTTGCCTAATAACTTTTTCACTAGTGGTGTATTGAATTGGAATTGTGCAACCAATAAAACAATGGCAAATAAGGCATTAATAATCGTGACTTTCCATTGTAGGTATTTGATTTCATTGAAATAGGCAGTGAGCAAACCAAAAAAGACGACAGCAATCGCCATGATTTTTTGTTGTTTCTCAATCACACCATATTTCAGTTTTAGCACAATCATTTGAACAATGGTTGCAATCACTAATACGATGGCAGCATCACGCACACCAAACATTTTGTAGGTGATGAAAAAGAGAACAAGAGGAATAAATTCAAGAAGTTGCTTCATATTATGCCTTCATAAATAAACTGTAAAAACGGTAAGTAAATACCAAAATAAACATTTGAAATAATGCAGCCAAGATACCAACGAGAGTACTTAAAAATGATGAACCTAAGATTGCACCAATGGTGTTCACTACTAAAGGAAGAAGTAAATAAGTGAGTAAAGCATAAATAATTAATACGCCATTACGCTTAATACCCGCACGCCATACTTGTAAAGCACTTTGCCCGATAGATTGATTGGAGGCAATATAGTGCACAGGCGATAAGCATAGGCGAACAAAGAAAAATAAACCAAATACCATTGAAACAAAGGCTAGAGGTGAGAGGGCATTTTTGCTTAAAAATGAGCTCATAACATCAGCAAGGCCAAATAAAAGTGGCAAACTCATAAAAATATCTAAAACGATCACACCTAAAAAACGGCGCAATGTCAGCATGAGACCTTGATTAATCGGATTTTCATTTTGCTGACTAATATGATGAATAGTTGCAATGCCGAAGGTTGCAATAAAAGACATCAACAATTGTTGGAATAAAAAAGATCCAATCAGTGCAGTTGGCTCTACTTTGCTTAATGCATCAATAATGTCCTGTTGTGATGGATTAGGATTATCACCCAAACTCGGCATTGGGACACTGACTAATGCACTAATTAATTGTGAAACGACGAAAATCCCAACGAAAATCAGCACCGTTTTTCGCTGATTACGCATAAAGTTGAGGCTATCTTGAAAAATCTGAGTAAAGTTAATTGGCATATTATATCCCACAATAATAAAACCCCGATTATACAGGGTTTATTGTTTTTTTCATAAAATCAGATTGTTTAATGGTGATTTGAGTCACTCTTTTCAAGATCGCATATTGCTTTACTCATTAGCGTAACCATTCTGTGGCAACGGTTTGCTGTCTAAATAAGCTTGATTTTCAATGAGTTTTAACCGATCTTCGACAAACCATTTAATCACTAAAGGATAAATGTGATATTCCTGTTCACGAGTTCGAAGCTCTATCTCCTCGACAGTATCGCCAGGGAAAATAGGCACTTTAGCTTGTAATACAATAGCGCCTCCATCGATCTCTTCATTAACAAAATGCACGGTTGTACCGTGTTCGCTGTCGCCATTCTCAAGCGCTCTTTGATAAGTATGTAACCCAGGATATTTTGGAAGAAGAGAAGGGTGAATATTTAAAATTTTCCCCGCAAAACGTTGTGTGAATGGTTTGGTTAAGATTTTCATGTAACCGGCTAACACAATGAGATCAACATTGAGATCGTCTAAATAATCACCGATAGCCTTATCGAGATTGGAGGTAAAATCTTGACGTAAAAAAACGCGGCTAGGAATGCCCGCACTTTTAGCGCGTACTAAGCCAAATGAATCGATTTTATTACTGATGACAGTCACAATCCTTCCTGGAATAAACCCAGTTTGACAAGCCTCAATTATTGCTTGAAGAGTTGATCCTTGCCCTGAGATTAGGACGGCAATTTTTTTCATATTATTCTACATAAAAGAAGGGCGAACCTTTCATTCTGAAATTTTCGCCCTGAAATGGAAAAGAGAAATTATTTAATAATGACTTGTGGTTCATTATCTGTTGCACTTTCGATATGGCCGATTAACCAGGCATTTTCTCCAGATTGTTTTAAAATCGCTAAAGCGGTTTCCACTTGTGATTGTGGTAATGCAATCACCATGCCCACGCCACAGTTAAATGTGCGGTACATTTCATAGGTTTCAATGTTGCCTTTTTCTTGTAACCATTTGAACACCGGTTGCCATTCCCAGCTGCTTTCATCAATAACCGCTTTTGTATTTTTCGGTAATACACGCGGGATATTTTCCCAGAAACCACCACCGGTTAAGTGCGCAATAGCATGGACTTCGGTTTGTTTGATTAACGCAAGAACAGATTTTACATAGATTTTTGTCGGTGCAAGCACTTGTTCACTTAATGGACGACCATCTAATTGCTCAGTGGCTGGGTTGACGCCAGCAACATCAATGACTTTACGAATTAAAGAATAACCGTTTGAATGTGGACCACTTGAACCAAGTGCAATTAAGGCATCTCCCACTTTAACTTGGCTACCATCAATGATTTCTGATTTTTCAACAACGCCTACACAGAAACCAGCAAGATCATAATCACCAGCGTGATACATACCCGGCATTTCAGCGGTCTCGCCACCCACTAATGCACAACCAGATTGTACACATCCTTCTGCGATGCCTTTGACCACATCTGAAGCAACATCCACATCAAGTTTTCCTGTAGCATAGTAGTCTAAGAAGAATAATGGCTCTGCACCTTGTACGACTAAATCGTTAACACACATTGCAACCAAATCAATACCGATGGTATCGTGTTTTTTTAAGTCAATGGCTAAACGTAATTTGGTGCCGACACCGTCTGTACCTGATACGAGGATAGGTTCTTTATATTTGCCCGGAATGGCACATAATGCACCAAACCCACCTAATCCCCCGATG
>OKWE01001388.1_pt1 | contig 10948 bp, 7 predicted proteins | sample 1607051 | NCBI WGS metagenome assembly OKWE01 (sample SAMN04414079, study PRJEB24778) | human gut metagenome | material: faecal | host: Homo sapiens | reverse complement strand
GACGGCAACGCTCGCGCCCGAATGGAGCTCGTCGACCAACCCCTACGGGCTTGCCGTCTACAACTTCGTGCCGGACAAGGGTCTCTTCGCAGGGCACACCTACGAATTCCGCCTGACAGTCGGGGGCGAGCAGACCCAGCTGATGGAATATGCGGCCCCCGCGGGCAACACGATTCCCAACGGCGACCTGGAGGACAGCTCGCTGAGCTGCTGGACCCAGAACAACAAGACCGCGGAGTTCTGGGGCAGCGGCAACAACACCTTCACCAGGGGACTCTGCACGCAGGCCCCCTTCGACGGAGGCACGCGCGCCAAACTTCAGGCTACGTCCGCCGTGGGAGTCCTCGCCTCGGGCAACCTCTTCTCGGGGCTGTTCCAGAAGGACGTCCTGACCCGGGGCGTCGTGTCGTTCGGCCAGCCTTACGCCTGGAAAGCCCGTCCCAAGGCGCTGAAACTGCAATACTATGCAGAACATATCGGCATCGTCGACATCGAAAAGAATTTCGGCGCCCCGATTCACGAAGGGGACCGGGACAAGGCCCGCATCATGGTCGCCATCGTGGACTGGAACACCCGCCGCGAAGTCGGATCGGGCACGGAAGCCCCCACCGGGACCTGGGATCCGGAAGAGACCACTTCGGTCGACGAGGGACCGATCATCGCCTACGGCTCGCTTTTCATCGACCAAAGTTCGACCGGCGGCAAGATGATCGACGTACAGCTTCCGCTCAACTATTACGACACGAAGGCCAAACCCTCCGGATTGTACCAGATCGTGATCTCCTGCTCGACGAGCGCCTACGGCGACTTCATGGCAGGCTGCAAGTCGAACATACTCTACGTCGACAATTTCGAGTGGGTCTATTGACAATGCCTATTTTCGCAACCCGCAAAAAGCAGAGCCTCACCGGTTCTGCTTTTTGTTTACCCTGGCGGTCCGAAAAAAAACACCGGAGGAGGTAGGGTTTCAGCGCTTTCATCCGTGATATAGATAGAATGAAGAGACCCGAACATATCATCGAAGATCTGATAACCCGCCAACTGGACGGCACACCCCTCACCGACACGGAACGCCGGGAACTGCAGGAGTGGCTCGAAGCATCCGAAGCCAACCGCGACGCCTTTCTCCGGGCTTACAAAGCCTGGGGAAACGCCCGCCTTGCGGAAACCCGGTTCAACACCGGGCAAGCCCTCGAAAACGTCATGGCCCGGATTGCCGAAGCATCCAGACCCCGGTCTTTCCTGCGGCCGCAACTGCGCCGTCTGGGCATCGGCATCGCAGCGGCAGCCTGCGTCATGCTGGCCGTTGTCGGTTACTACCGACTGCAACCGTCGACCGTCCCGGACATCGAAATGTTTATCCGGCAGGCCGACACCCCCGTATTCACCCAGAAAGAGGTGCAACTGGTGCTGTCCGAGCAGAAAACCCTCCTGCTCGAAACCCAAAAATCGACAATCCGTTACGATTCGACCGCCATCCGGATCAACAACGCCGAAAAAACCATTCCCAAAAAAGAGGCTGCGACGTTCAACCAGCTGGTCGTTCCCTACGGCAAGCAGACGACGCTGACGCTCGCCGACGGAACCCGCGTCTGGATCAACGCCGGATCACGGCTGGTCTACCCCGTCGTATTCGAAAAGCAGAAGCGCGAAATATACGTCGAAGGCGAAATCTACATGGAAGTGGCGCACGATGCCGAACGGCCTTTCTCGGTACACACAGGCAAAATGGATGTCTGCGTTTTGGGAACCAAATTCTACATATCCTCCTACGGCCGCGATCGCACGCAGGAGGTCGTCCTGCTCTCCGGCTCCGTCAGCGTAGCCCCTGCCGGACGATCCGACCGCGGAATTCGCATCGTTCCCGGCCAACAAGCCATCCTCGGCACCTCGGAATCGCTGGAGGTCCGCGAAGTGGAAGCCGAAAGCTACATCAGTTGGATTCACGGATACCTGCCCTTCGACAACGACCCGCTGTCGAACATCCTCGAACGCCTTTCCCGCTACTACAATTGTCGGATCGAGTGTACGCCCGAAGCCGAAGCGCTGACGCTCTCGGGCAAACTCGAACTCAAAGACGATCCGGCCGAAGTGCTGAAAATCTTGAGCGCAACAGCCCCTATCAACCTGCAAATCACCGAATCCGGGAATTTCCGAATCGACTATAACCCGACTACCAACAACCCAAACTGACCTGCCTATGTAACAGCCCGTATCCCTCCAAAAAAAGACCGGATGTCGTCCCTCAACGACATCCGGAGCGATTGAAAATCTAAAATAGCCTTTTAAACTTCAAATCTTTACAAATGTACAACAAAAATGGTAAAATCGGTCTTTTTAAGGCCGATAATGGGGGATTATTCCACCTATTCCGGATAACATTCTTGTTTTTGCTGGCAACAATCGGGTTCATCCGGCCCGTCAGTGCACAAACGGCAGAGGCGGCGAAAACCATCACGCTCAACGTACAGAACCGCCCCATCAAGGAGGTCCTCACACTGATCGAACGCCAAAGCGACTACATCTTCGTTTACTACGACAACATCTTGGACATCCACCGCAAAGTCACCCTGAAAGTAACGAATCAGCCCATTTCGGCTGTCCTGAAACAGTTGTTCGCCGGAACCGACAACACCTGGAAACTCTCGGGAAGGCAGATCGTCATCGGACGCTCCGTAGCTGCGGCCGCAGCTACACCCCGGAAGATCACACGCATCACAGGCGTCGTCAGGGACCAGAACAACGATCCGCTCATCGGCGTCACGATCCGCATCAAGGCCCGTCCGAACATCGGTACAGCCACCGACATCAACGGCAAATACCTGCTCGACGTTTATCCCGACGAAGTACTGGAATTCAGCTATGTAGGTTACAAATCGCAGGACGTTTCGGTCGCAGGGCAGGAAATCGTCGACGTGGTTATGCTGCAAAACGACGCCATCCTCGACGCCGTGGAGGTGGTGGGCTACGGCGTGCAGAAAAAGATCAGCGTCATCGGCTCGCAGCAGACCATAGCGACCAAGGAACTGAAAGTTCCCGTCGCCAACCTCACACAAGGCCTTGCGGGCCGCGTATCGGGTCTGGTCTCGGTACAGCGAACCAGTGAACCGGGCTTCGACGACGCGAACATCTACATCCGCGGCATCTCAACGCTGACAGCCAGCATGAGCGCCCCTCTGACGCTCGTCGACGGCGTTCCCCGCTCGTTCTCCAACGTCGACCCCGAAGACATCGAGAGTTTCTCGATCCTGAAGGACGCCTCTGCAACTGCTGTTTACGGCGTTCGCGGCGCCAACGGCGTCATTATCATCAATACCAAAAGCGGCCTGAAAGGACGCCCCAAATTCAGCGTACGCTATACCGAAGGCCTCACCAAACCGACCAAGATCACCGATTTCGCCGACGGCGCGACTTACATGGAGATGTCGAACGAAGCGTCGCTCACCCGCGGCGGCGGCAAACTATACAGCCAGGAGATCATTGATAAGACCCGCCGCGGGGAAGACCCCTATCTCTATCCCGACGTAGACTGGATGAAACAGATCCTGCGTAACTTCAGCCGCAACCGCTCGGCCAACGTCAACGTGCAGGGCGGTTCCGACAAGGCGGTCTACTACATCGGCCTGGCCTACTACGACGAGAACGGCATGTACAAGGACACGAAACTGGCCGACTACAACTCGAACACCTTCTACCGCCGTTACAACGTCACCTCGAACCTCACGCTCAACCCGTTCCGCACCACCGAAATCAAACTGGGCATCCAGGGCTACCTGGCCAACGCCAACTATCCGGCATCTTCGCAGGCAAGCATCTTCGAATCGGCCTATTTCACACCTCCGACCTATATCGCGCCGCTCTACCCCGACGGCAAGCTCGGCGCCTTCTCGGGCGGCGATATAAACCCCGTGGCACAGCTCGGCGCAACGGGCTATGCCAACCAGTGGCGCAGCCAGGTTTATTCGAACCTGCGCATCACGCAGCAGATTTACAAAGGGCTCTCGGTTTCAGGCATGTTCTCGTTCGACACCTACAACTACACGAGCAACCGTTTCACCAAAACCCCGAACACCTACCACGCCACAGGACGCGACGCCAACGGCACCCTGCTCTACGAGCAAACCCGCCAGGGAACCGAAAACCTGGCCTACAGCCTCAGTGCAAAGGGTAACCGCGCCATCTATCTGGAAGCCGCAGTCAACTACCGCAACACTTTCGGCAGGCACACCGTATCGGGCATGATGCTCTTTAACCAGAGCGACGAAATCAATACCAAAGCCACCAACGTCGAAGAGGCGCTGCCCTACCGTTTCCGCGGCCTGGCAGGACGTTTCACCTACTCGTTCGACGACCGTTATTTCGGGGAGTTCAACTTCGGATACAACGGTTCGGAGAACTTCGCCCCGAAAAACCGTTACGGCTTCTTTCCGTCGGTCGGACTTGGCTGGGTAATCAGCAACGAACCCTTCTTCAGAGGCGCCACAGAGGTGATCCAGTACCTCAAACTGCGCGGCACATGGGGTCGTGTCGGCAACAGCCAGATCAGCGGACGCCGTTTCGCCTACCTGGCTACGGTCAAGGACACCAACGACACCAGTTACCAGTTCGGAAAGAACATGGACCAGACCTACGGGACTACGGCCATCGACGAATATGCCGTCGACGTAACGTGGGAGATCGCCGACAAAACCAACATCGGACTGGACATGCGCCTGCTGAACAACAAGTTCAACCTGCAATTCGACGCCTTCAAGGAGTCGCGCAAAGGCATTTACCTGCGCCGCACAAGCATTCCGTCCTATTTCGGTATGATCAACAACCCCTACGGCAACATCGGCAAAGTCGAGAACAAAGGTATCGAAATGTCGGTCAGCTATGCCAATTCGTGGCGGGACTGGTCGTTGAGCGTCATGGGTAACTACTCGTTCAACCGAAACAAGGTCCTCGAAGACGACAGCACCGTGGCCTATCCCTGGCAGAAAACCATCGGCAACAAGGTCGACCAGCGGTTCGGGCTCATCGCACTGGGACTCTTCGAAAGTCCGGAGGAGATCGCCGCAGCGCCTGTACAGGTCGGCGACACGCGCCCGGGCGACATCCGCTACAAGGACATCAACGGCGACGGCAAAATCGACGAATATGACAAAGTACCCATCGGCTGGGGAAGTGTTCCCGAAATCGTCTACGGCTTCGGATTCTCCGTAGGCTGGAAAGGCCTCTCGCTGTCGGCCATGTTCCAGGGCGCCGCACACGTCGACGCGATCCTCAGCGGCGAAGGCGTACTGCCTTTCACGCAGGGATCGAGCCGCGGCAACCTGTTGAGCAACATCACCGACCGTTGGACCGAGGCCAATCCCCGCCAGGATGTCTTCTACCCGCGCCTCTCGATCGGCAACATGAACATGAACTACGAAGCCAGCACGTGGTGGCTCAAAAATACCAGCTACCTGCGTCTGAAAAACATCGAACTCTCCTATACGCTCCCCGACCGCTGGATGAAACGCATCCACATCAACAATGCGCGCATCTTCATACAGGGCGTCAATCTGCTTACATTCAGCAAATTCAAACTGTGGGACGTGGAACTGGGCGACGGCCGCGGCGCAAAATACCCCAACATCGGTTCCGTCAGCCTGGGTATCAATTTCAACTTCTAAAATCCCCGACAAGCTATGAAACTTAAAACAATACTCACTTTACTGGCCGCCCTCGGCATCCTGACCGCCTGCAACGACGACTTCTTCGACCAGGTTCCCGACGACCGGATCACCATCGAGCAGGTATTCCAGCGCACCTCCTACTCCGAGAAATACCTGGCTACCGTTTACAGCTACATCCGCGACGAGTCGCACCGCACCGACGGCGTGCCCTGGGACCCGTGTTCGGACGACCTGGACGTTACCTACGACCGCGAGGATTACAACTCCTTCAAGATGAACCTCGGCAACTGGAGCGCATCGTCGAACTACTACGAGTACTGGTCGCACTACTACCGGGGCATCCGCTCGGCAACCTACTTCATCCAGCACATCGGCTCGAACCAGGAGATGCTCGACGATCCTACGCGTGGCCCGATCGTCGTCGAACAATACAAGAACGAAGCCCGCTTCCTGCGTGCCTGGTTCTATTACTGCCTGCTGCGCCAGTACGGTCCGTGCGTACTGCTGGGCGACGAAGTCCTTCCGGGCGACCTCGACCGCGACGATGTGAAGATGAACCTGCCGCGCAGTTCCTACGACGAGTGCGTGGATTACATCGTCGGCGAACTGGACGACATGATCGACAACAACCGCCTGCCGCTGCACTTCACCGTGCAGGCCGACAAGGATTACGGCCGGGCGACACTGGCCATGTGCATGGGACTCAAAAGCCGCGTACTGCTGCTGGCCGCCAGCGACCAGTTCAACGGCAACCCGGCCTACGCCAACGTGGTCAACACGGACGGCAAACACCTTTTTTCGACCCGAAAAGACCCCGAAAAGTGGAACAAGGCCGCCCAGGCTGCAAAAGATGTCATCGACCTGGGAATTTTCGACCTCTACAAGGAGTACCACACCGACGGAACGCTCGACCCTTACCTGTCCTGCCGCAACGTTTTCCTGGAGAACTGGAACAGCGAGGTGATGATGGTCCGCATCAGCAACTACCTCAAACATTGGGAACGGTCGGCTTCACCCCGGCAGTTCAGCGGCTATGAAAGCATGGGGGCGACCCAGCAACTGGTCGACGCTTTCCGCATGAAAGACGGCACGGCCATTACCCCGGACAAGGAGAGCGGCTATTCGAAGGCGAACTACTCCGACCCCAAATCGGGCTGGGTATTCGCTCCCGCCGGTACGCGCAACATGTTCGTCAATCGTGAACCGCGTTTCTACGTCAACATCTGCTTCAACGGCGCCTACTGGATCGGCGATCAGAAAACCCGCATCCAGCTCTACTACACCGGAGGATCGGGAAAGAAAGGCACGTGGGACTTCCCGCGTTCGGGATACATCGCCATCAAAAACGTTTCGCCCTCGTCCAATCCCAAGAACGGCAACTACATCAAGCGTCCCTTCGTCATCATGCGTTACGCCGAGATACTGCTCAACTACGTCGAGGCGCTCAACGAATACGATCCCGGGAATGCGGACATCGAAACCTACCTGAACAAAATCCGCGAGCGCGGCGGCCTGGGACCGGTCCAAAGCGATCTCAACCAGAGTCAAATGCGCGAGCAGATCCGGCTGGAACGCCGCATCGAACTCTGCTTCGAGCAACTGCGCTATTTCGACACCCGCCGCTGGCTGATCGCCGACCAGACCGACGGAGGACCCTTCTACGGCATGAACGTCGACGCAGGCAACAGCTTCACCGACGAGGCGTTCTACGAGAAAACCGTATTCGAACCCCGCGTGTTCCGGCCCGAGTTCTACCTTTTCCCCATTCCCCAGTCCGAAATCAACCGCGATCCGCAGATCGTCCAGAATCCCGGATGGTAACCGTAAAAACGAATAACGACTATGAAACTTACGAAATACCTGGCTGTCCTCTGCTGCGGAACGCTCTTCGCAGCCTGCGAAAACCCGATTCAGGACGACCTGAACGTGGACAACCCCGAGAACTATACGCGTATTTACACGGTCAACGCCGTCGACGACGCCTCCAAGAACACACTCTCATTCCCGCTCGAACGCGACACGTCGCTCATGGTCTACGCCAACTTGAGCGGAATCCGCAACCCGGGATGCGATGTGACGGTCAAATTTCGCGTCGCCCCCGAACTGGTGGATACCTACAATCAGAAGCACCAGAGCAACTACCCGATGATGCTTGATGGAAGCTACACGATCGAGAACCTCGAAGCCGTGATTCCTAACGGGAAATACATCTCCTCGCCCATCCGGATCGCCATCAACAGCCAGGCGTTCGACGGCGTGGGCGTCTTCCTGCTGCCGGTACGGATCGAGAATGTGACACCCGACCTGGCCGTCAACGAATCGTTGCAGACGGCTTACCTGCGCATCAACGGCTACTACACCGAAAATCCGTTCCCGAGATACGACAGGAGCGGCTGGTCGATCGCCGGGTTCTCGACGCAGGAGGCTGAAGCGACATCAACCTACCCCAACCGCGGATTGGCCGTTTCGATCATCGACGGCGAAAACAACACCTATTGGGGTACGCAGTGGCGCAACGCCAAACCCGGCCCGCCGCACTGGATCGCCGTCGACATGGGCGCACCCAAGGAACTGCACGGACTCACAATCCGCGGACGGTCTGACAAAGAAGGCTCCGACGTTCCCAAGAGCAGCGGCAACCCGCGTATCTTCAACATCGACGTGAGCGACGACAACCAAAACTGGACCCATGCAGGGACCTTTACCGTCGAAAACCGGATCGAGAACACGGTATACCTCGACCACAAGGCAACGGGACGCTATTTCCGTATCTTCGTCACCGCCACGCAGGCCGACCTCTACCAGACCTGCATCGCCGAAGTATGGGCATTCTGATCCGACTAACAAATTTTTAAACCAAACAAAAGACTATGAAAAAGACTATATGTCTGTGGGCGCTGCTCCTGATTGTCGTTTCATGCACCAACGACGACAATTACAACGACGAGCACGGAGACAAGGCAGTCATTCCACCCAAAGGCAGGATCATCCGCATAATGACCTACAACATCTACGGCGCACGCGCCACAATGCAGCCGATCTGGACGCGCTGGCCGAGGTAATCCGCCGGCAGGACCCCGACTTCGTAACCCTCAACGAGGTGGATGTCTTCACCAACCGCACGGGAAAAGACGTACACCAGGCCCGCGACCTGGCAGCCAAACTCGGTATGGAGTGGCACTTCTCGAAAGCCATCGACCGCGACGGAGGCGAATACGGCGACGCCGTGCTGTCGAAACACCCGATTATAGAGACCCGCAGTTACCGGCTCCCCTGCGCCGCTTCGCAACCGGGCGAGGACCGTTCGCTGTGCGTCATCCGCGTCGAGATCGACGGCAAAGACCTCTATGTCGCCTCGACGCACCTCGATCATCTTTCGGGCGATGCGAGCCGCCTGGTGCAGGCCAATGAGATCCGCCGTATCCGCGACACGGAACTGGACGGAGACCTCATCCTTGCGGGCGACCTCAACGCCATTCCCAGTTCGAACGTCATCGCCACGATGACCGCGTTCCTGACCAATGTCGGAACGATCGACCAATACACTTTCCCGTCGGAGAATCCCACCCGCAAGATCGACTACATACTGTATGCCCCGATCGGACACTTCGGCGTACAGAACTGCACAGTGGTTTCGCGCAGCGACCAGCAGGTCGACGGCGTCGACGCCTCGGACCACCGCCCCGTCGTGGCCGACATCCGGTTCCAGACCGAGGAAGACCTCCCGGAGAATCAGGAATAAAGCGTTCGGAAGATGAAAAAACTGCTATTCACACTCCTCGGGCTGGCAGCGGCACTGACGCTGCCGGCCCAGGATTTCAAGATCACGCATGGCCCGTGGCTGTGCGACATGACCGAAGACGGCGTAACCGTCCTGTGGACTACCAACAAACCCGCTTTGTCGTGGGTCGAGGCAACCGAGGACGACGGACGCAGTTTCTACGCCGCCGAACATACCCGCCATTACGAAACCGTCGCGGGCCGCAAACAGGCGCACAAGACACTGCACGCCGTGCGGCTGAACAACCTGCGTCCCGGAACGAAATACTGCTACCGCATCTTCTCGCAGGAGGTACTCGAATGGAAACACGGAGACAACGTCCTCTACGGCAGGACCGTTGCCAGCAATGTCTACAAACGCGCGCCGTTCCGGTTCCGGACATTCCCGGCAACGGGAACCGACTGTTCGTTCGTCATCCTGAACGACATCCACGGACGCGCCGACGACATGACCGAACTGTGCCGGGAAATCGATTTCGGCAAACACGACTTCGTAATGCTCAACGGCGACATGTCCAACAGCATTGAAAATGAGGAGCAGTTGTTCCGGGATTTCATCGACGCCTCGGTAAACCTTTACGCCTCGGAGACCCCGATACTCTACAACCGCGGCAACCATGAGACGCGCGGCGTCTTCGCCGACCGTCTGCACGACTATTTCCCGACGCGCAACGGCCGTCACTACCAACTCTGCAAAGTCGGATCGGTCTGTTTCTTGCTGCTCGACTGCGGCGAAGACAAGCCTGACACGGACATCGAATACGGAGGGCTTGCCGACTACGACGCCTATCGCCGCGAAGAGTGCGAATGGCTCCGCAGGGCGGTGGCCTCCAAAACCTTCCGCAACGCCTCGGCACGCGTCGTCTTCCTCCATATTCCGCTCGACGGCGGAACGTGGCACGGCAGCAACCACCTCCGGAATCTGTTCCTGCCGATCCTCAACGAGGCCGGCATCAATATCATGTTCTCCGGCCACACGCACCGCTACGGCTTCCACCCGGCAAACGACGAAGTTCGGTTCCCGGTCGTGGTCAACGGCAATCAAAGCTACATACGGTGCGACATGACGGGCGACCGAATCGCGATCCGAATCGTCGGTCCCGGCGGACGCGTCGCACACACACACGAATTCCCACTCCGCTAACGAGGCGGAAAAAGCAATGCCCTGCACCGAAACGGTGCAGGGCATCTTCTGTTTTTCAGAGGAAAAGCCGCAGAAATCCGCTGCGGCTGAGCCGGAGCCGAAGCTGGGAGAGCGCCGCCCCGATATGCTTTTCGACGGTCTTGACGCTGATGTTGAGCCGCTCGGCGATCTCCCGGTTTTTTAGGCCTGTCGTGCGGCTCAACAGGAACACCCGGCGGCACTGCTCGGAAAGTCCCGAAATGCAGCAGTCGATCTCCTCGCTCAACTGCGATAACTGGAACTCCTCTTCGATATGGTCGGCGACAAGCGTACGAATACAGACATCCAACTCGTCCAGTCCGGATTCCCCCCCCCGCCCTTTTTT
>OKWE01001386.1_pt1 | contig 10953 bp, 7 predicted proteins | sample 1607051 | NCBI WGS metagenome assembly OKWE01 (sample SAMN04414079, study PRJEB24778) | human gut metagenome | material: faecal | host: Homo sapiens | reverse complement strand
CCCGCCCCTCGGCGGTCAGCGTCAGCAGGCGAATGCGTTTGTCATATGGCGATGTAGAACGCACCAGATAGCCCTGCTTTTCCAGTAACGAGAGGGTGCGCATCAGCGGCGGCAGTTCAATTCCCTGCACCTCCGCCAGTTCGCTGACCGAGACGTTGTCTCCCAGCTGATGCAGTTGCATCAACACCGTCCAGCTGGACTGGGTGAGTCCGGTATCGGTGATAGCGGAGTCAATAATGGCGCGCCACTGGCGCACCACCATGGCCATTCTCATCCCCAACGGGCGGCGGGCAAACAGGTCGTCTTCGGTCACAGGTTTTCCTCTCATCGTTGAGAAGAAAATAATACTTATCAGGGTAAGTATCAAGAAACGGACGATCGCGCCGCATCAATTGATAAATTTCGTGAATGTATTCCCCGGCGTCGCTAGCGCTTACCGGGGCAAAGAAGGAATGATGCCTGAAAAAAACCGCACTTTTTAATTGATCTGATCCCGACGCAGGCCGATGTCTTTCAGCTGTTCGTCGCTCATTCGCTGCAAAGCTCTGCGCGTTTGCTCCTGAAGCCACCATTTTTTGATAAACCGCACCAGCAGTACGAAACCGATAAATGGCTGTCTTGCCCTGTTCTCGTGAAATTCCATCCTCTACCTCCTCACCTTGCCAGAGGCTTTATCTTCACGGATTTGGGGCCAAGGAATACAGATTCACAAAATGCTTTTCTTTAACATACAGATTAGCTAAAACGTACACCAGAGCCCAATTTTTACGCCAATCTGTACTGGTTATTCCATCTGTATGGCTGCAATTAAGGATACAGCATGACCCGCTACCAACATCTCGCTACGCTGCTGGCCGAACGCATCGAACAGGGCCTGTATCGCCACGGCGAAAAACTGCCGTCGGTGCGCAGCCTGAGCCAGGAGCACGGCGTCAGCATCAGCACCGTCCAGCAGGCCTATCAGTTGCTTGAGCAGCAGCAGATGATCGTACCGCAGCCGCGATCGGGCTATTTCGTTGCCCCGCGCAAGGCCCAGCCGCCGGTGCCGCCGATGTCGCGTCCGGTACAGCGCCCGGTGGAGATCACCCAGTGGGATCAGGTGCTGACCATGCTCGACGCCCGCTACGATAAATCGATTATCCCCTTCGGCGGCGGCTCGCCGGATGTCACACAGCCAAGCCTGAAGCCTATCTGGCGCGAACTGAGCCGGGCGATCCAGCATAACCTCAGCGAAGTGCTGAACTATGACGAGCTGGCCGGGCGCCGCGAGCTGAGGGAGCAGATCGCCCGTCTGATGCTTGACGGCGGCTCGGTAGTGACGGCTGACGATCTGGTGCTCACCAGCGGCTGCCATAGCGCGCTGTCTCTGGCCTTGCTGTCGGTATGCCAGCCTGGCGATATCGTGGCGGTGGAATCTCCCTGCTACTACGGCACGATGCAGATGCTGCGCGGACTGGGATTAAAGACCATTGAGATCCCTACCGATCCGGAAACCGGGATCAGCATTGAGGCCCTGGAGCTGGCGCTGGATCAGTGGCCGATCAAAGGGGTGATCCTCGTGCCAAACTGCAATAACCCGCTGGGCTTTATCATGCCGGACGCTCGCAAGCGCGCGGTGCTGAACCTGGCCCAGCGCCACGATATCGTGATTTTCGAGGATGATATTTACGGCGAGCTGGCCACCGAGTACCCGCGCCCGCGCACCATTCACTCCTGGGATATCGACGGCCGGGTGATGCTCTGCAGCTCCTTTACCAAAACCATCGCCCCCGGCCTGCGCATCGGTTGGATAGCGCCCGGGCGCTACTACGACAAGCTGCTACAGATGAAGTACGCCGCCAGCGGCACTAACGTCCCTTCAACCCAACTGGCGGCCTGCAATTTTATTCGCGAAGGCCACTACCACCGTCACGTGCGGCGGATGCGGCAGATCTATCAGCGTAATATGGAGATCTACACCTGCTGGCTGCGGGAATTTTTCCCGTGCGGGATCTGCGTCACCCGGCCAAAAGGTGGTTTTATGCTGTGGGTGGAGCTCCCGGAGCAGGTGGATATGGTCTGCGTCGCCAAACAGCTGTGCCGGTTGAAGATCCAGGTCGCGCCGGGCTCGCTGTTTTCGGCAGCGGGCAAGTATCGCAACTGCGTCAGGATCAACTGCGCCCTGCCGCCGACCGAGAAACATAAAGCGGTGATGGTGAAGCTCGGAGAAGCGGTGAAGGTGGCGATGGAGTGAGGTTTAGCCTGTTCTCCCCGGTGGCGCTGCGCTTACCGGGGCGACGGGGCCAGTAGCCCGGAAAAGGCGCAGCAAGCGCAGCTTCCGGGATAAACACACTCACCATCAGCCAGGCGAGCAATAGAATGAAATTAAACGAATTTAATGATAGTCGGCCCGCCATTAGCCTTTATAAAATGGCATGATGCCGTACATTGCTTTAGCGAAGGAATTGCCATGCGAAATTACAAAGTCATTACTCCGTTATTCCCGACCTACGACCAGACCCGAGCGATGATGAAAGCCGTAGCAGGATGCTCAGTAAAATCGGTCCGTAATATGATCTCCGCCATTCAGGAACAGACTGGCACCCCGCAAAACCCGGTAGACTGGTCAGAGCCGGACCAGTGGATTAAGGAACGACTAAGCGGAGAAGATGCCAAAATAGCCTGGCAAATCTGGAAGACCGATAACCATATACTCAACCCCCGCCACAGCTATGGTTGTTATATGTTTATCAATAACCCGCTATTCGATTTGATGCAGACCGATGAGGATGGCGGCTGGCATCCCAGTGAACAGGGACGTTTATTCCTCGCTCACGATGAAGCGACGCTGCGTAAACTGGACGATATCGAAGGCATGCTGCAGCTACTGGAATTGCTCGCCGGTCGCGAACAGGCCCGGCGCGCCGATCTGCTTCCGGAATGGCAGGCTTTCTTGCATCAGCACTCTAAATTCGCCTCCCCAAGTTCAGTTAAAACAACGCTCTATGCCCGGCTTTACAATCTGGTCGAGCGCGAACTTATTACTCGTGAAGGCATGAGCTACAAAATCACCGAAGCAGGAAGAAAGTGGCTTGGCAAAGCGCTGCCAGAACGCCAAACCGACCCGCGCAAAGAGCTGCTGGATGCGGTTAAACGCTATAACCAGCAGCAAAAGGAATTACTGCGCGAGCAAATATCCACCATGAATCCCTACAAGTTTGAGCATCTGGTCGGACAGTTGCTGGAAGCAATGGGCTATGAGCAAGTCGAAGTGACCAAAGCCTCCGGCGATAAAGGTGTGGATGTGGTCGGCAAAGTGCAGGTTGGCATCACCACCATTACCGAAGTGGTGCAGGTGAAGCGGATGCAAAACACTATTACCCGCCCGTTTATCGATCAGCTGCGCGGCGCATTGCCCTACCACAAAGCCATTCGCGGCACGCTTATCACCACCGGAAAATTTGCAGCGAAATGTGCAGAGGCGGCACTATTTCCCGGAGCCGCGCCGATTACGCTAATTGATGGCGATCGCCTGCTGGAGCTGCTAATAGAAAACAACGTTGGGATCAGACGCAGCAATGCGGTCGAATTATTAGACGTGGATCTACAGCTGTTTGATGAGCTGGATCTCGACTAAAGGGCGAACTTCACCGCTTTTATCGTTACAATAGCCACCAAATTTTTCCAGAACGAGTTCATCATGGCCAAAGCACCAACCAAAAAAGCCAAAGCAAAGAAAGGCTTTGAAGACACATTATGGGATACCGCGAACCAGCTTCGCGGCAGCGTGGAATCCTCCGAGTACAAGCACGTGGTGCTGAGCCTCGTGTTCCTCAAATTTATCAGCGATAAGTTTGAAGCCCGCCGTCAGAAGATGAAAGACGAAGGTCAGGGCGATTTCCTTGAGATGGAAGTCTTCTATCAGCAGGACAACATCTTCTATCTGCCGGAAGAGGCGCGCTGGTCGTTCATCAAGCAAAATGCCAAGCAGGACGACATTGCGGTACGTATTGATACTGCGCTCTCCACCATTGAGAAGCGCAACCCGACGCTGAAAGGCGCGCTGCCGGACAACTACTTCAGCCGCCAGAATCTGGAAACCAAGAAACTGGCGTCGCTTATCGACACCATCGATAACATCGAAACGCTGGCCCACGAAACCGACGTCGAAGCGCTGTCGAAAGAAGACCTGGTCGGTCGCGTGTACGAATACTTCCTCGGCAAGTTTGCCGCCACCGAGGGCAAAGGCGGCGGCGAGTTCTATACGCCAAAATGCGTGGTGACGCTGCTGACCGAAATGCTCGAACCGTTCCAGGGCAAAATTTATGACCCCTGCTGTGGCTCGGCGGGGATGTTTGTCCAGTCGGTGAAATTTGTCGAAAGCCATCAGGGGAAAAGCCGCGATATCGCCCTGTACGGTCAGGAGCTGACGGCGACGACCTACAAGCTGGCGAAGATGAACCTCGCGATTCGCGGCCTTTCCGCCAACCTCGGCGAACGCCCGGCGGACACCTTCTTCAGCGACCAGCACCCGGATCTGAAAGCCGACTATATTCTGGCCAACCCGCCGTTTAACCTGAAAGACTGGCGCAACGACGCCGAGCTGACCAAAGATCCGCGCTTTGCCGGCTACCGTACGCCGCCGACCGGTAACGCCAACTACGGCTGGATTCTGCATATGCTTTCCAAGCTGTCGGCCAACGGCACCGCCGGTTTTGTGCTGGCGAACGGCTCGATGAGCTCCAACACCAGCGGCGAAGGCGAGATCCGCGCGCAGATGATCGAAAACGATCTGATCGACTGCATGATCGCCCTGCCCGGTCAGCTGTTCTTCACCACCCAGATCCCGGTGTGCCTGTGGTTTATGACCAAGTCGAAGGCGGCCGATCCGGCCAAAGGCTATCGTAACCGTCAGGGCGAAACGCTGTTTATCGATGCGCGTAACCTCGGCACCATGATCAACCGCACCACCAAAGAGCTGACGGCGGACGATATCGCCGCCATCGCCGACACCTACCATGCCTGGCGCAGCACGCCGGAAGAGCTGGCGGAACGCGTTAAGCGCGGCGACAGCAAGCTGGCGCAGTACGAAGACCAGGCCGGGTTCTGCAAGGTCGCGACTATTGAAGAGATCAAGGCTAACGACTATGTGCTGACGCCGGGCCGCTACGTCGGTGCCGCCGAACAGGAAGACGACGGCGTGGCGTTTGAAACCAAAATGCGTGAATTATCGAAGACGTTATTTGAGCAGATGAAGCAGGCGGAAGAACTGGATAAAGCCATTCGCCAGAACCTGGAGGCGCTGGGTTATGGGGAGTAAGTGGGCCACCGTTAGCATTGACGATATCAAGTTACCTGAGAAATATAGTTGTGTTGGAGGCCCGTTCGGTTCTTCTCTTTCACAAAAACATTATGTCGATTCAGGTGTTCCTGTTATCCGGGGCACCAATTTAGCCGGAGACATATTTTCAGAGAGTGACTTTGTTTTTGTTTCTCCAGATAAAGCAAATGAATTACAACGTAATATGGCCTTTCGTGGAGACATTGTCTTTACACAACGGGGAACGTTGGGACAAGTAGCGTTAATTCCTGAAGACTCATTATACGAAAAATATATTGTGTCGCAGAGCCAAATGAAGTTGACTGTAAATCCGAAACAAGCGGATGCATATTTTATCTACACATATTTCAGAACTAATGAAGCCAAGGCATTGATTGAAAATAATGCTATTGTTGGAGGAGTTCCTCATATCAACCTTGGTATTTTGAAAGAATTTAAGTTGAGACTCCCTCCACTTTCAGAGCAAAAGCGAATCTCTGAGGTTTCCAAGTCTATTGATAACAAAATCAATCTAAACCGCCAAATCAACCAAACCCTGGAACAAATGTCCCAAACCCTGTTCAAATCCTGGTTTGTGGATTTCGACCCGGTGATTGATAACGCGCTGGATGCGGGAAACCCAATCCCGGGAGTACTGCAATCTCGTGCCGAACTGCGTCAAAAAGTACGCAATAGTGCAGATTTCAAACCCCTTCCGGCGGATATTCGTGCGCTGTTCCCGGCTGAATTTGAAGAAACAGAGTTGGGCTGGGTGCCGAAAGGTTGGATACTTTCCGATCTAGGAAAAGAATTCAACATTACAATGGGACAATCACCATCAGGTTCTACATACAACGAAGACGGAATAGGACTTCCCTTTTTCCAAGGGAAAACGGACTTTGGATTCAGATTCCCATCCAAACGTATTTACTGTACTGAACCTAAACGGCTGGCAAAAAGATTTGATACTCTGCTAAGTGTCAGAGCACCTGTTGGCGTTGTAAATCAGGCCTCAACAGAATGTATAATCGGCAGGGGCTTAGCTGCATTAAGACATAAATCAGGAAATATCGCTTTTACATATTATTCCGTAAGTAATTTGTCTGATTATTTTTCCATTTTTAATGGTGAAGGTACTGTTTTTGGCAGCATAAATCAAAAAGATTTAAAGCAGCTTCCCCAAATTTGCCCTCCAGAAAAACTGATTAACAAATTTGAAGAATTTTCAGGGAAATGGGAAACAATGATTTCTGTTCATTGCAATGAAATTGAAAGTCTTTCTAACCTCCGCGACACCCTGCTCCCCAAACTTATCTCCGGCGAGCTATCCCTAGAGGATCTACCAGATTTAGTAACCCAAACCGAACCCGCTTAATGCATTTTGCCCCTGTTAAATCAGGGGCTTTCTGGTAAGGTTTTCTTTAGTTACAGGAACCCTTACCAGAAAACCAGCCAGGGCCGGAGCGAGATATGCATCTCTCATTCAGTGAAGCGAAGTTAGAACAAGCCATTATTGAACTGCTACAGGAGCAGGGCTACCCGCACCTGACAGGCGATGATGTTCCGCGTTCCGGCTTCGATCAGGTGATTATCGAAGACGATCTCCGCCACTACCTCGCCGCCCGCTATCAGATTGACGGCATCACCGAAGCAGAAATCCAGCGGCTGATTAAGCAGTTCACCACCCTGCCCGCCTCTGACCTCTACGAAAGCAACAAAACCTTCTGTGCCTGGCTGGCCAACGGTTTCCTGTTTAAACGCGACGATCGCCAGCAAAAAGATCTCTATATCGAACTGCTCGACACCCGGCACCTTCCCGCCGCGCTGCGTGAACTGTTCGATACCGAAGAGGTGCCGCTGCAGCATGCTGCTGAGCCACCGGCAAGCTATCTTATCCAGCCGCTGAACCGGGTTAAAATCGTCAATCAGCTGACCATCACTGGCAAAGAAAACCAGCCGCGCATTCCGGATGCCATCCTGTATATCAACGGCCTGCCGTTAGTAGTATTCGAATTTAAAAGCGCGGTGCGCGAGCAGGAAGCCAATATTGGCGATGCGTATAAGCAGCTCTGTACCCGTTACCGTCGCGATATTCCGCAGCTGTTTGTCTATAACGCGCTGTGTATTATCAGCGACGGTGTTAATAACCGCATGGGTAACCTGTTTGCGCCGTACGAGTATTTCTACTCCTGGCGTAAAGTCACCGGCAATGAAAACCGCGAGCAGGACGGCATCCCCTCCCTGCATTCGATGATTCAGGGGCTGTTTCACCCGGTCCGCCTGCTGGATGTGATTAAAAACTTTATCTGCTTCCCGGATAAAGCCAAACATGAAGTGAAAATCTGCTGCCGCTACCCGCAGTACTATGCGGCGCGCAAACTCTACTACAGCATCGAACGGGCGCGTAAACCCTACGGTAACGGTAAAGGCGGCACCTACTTTGGTGCAACGGGCTGCGGTAAGAGCTACACCATGCAGTTCTTAACCCGTCTGCTGATGAAAAGCGTCGAGTTCGCCAGCCCGACGATCGTACTGATCACCGATCGCACCGATCTGGACGATCAGCTCTCGGCGCAGATGTGCAATGCCAAAAACTATATTGGCGACGACACCGTGGTCCCCGTCACCAGCCGTGACGATCTGCGGGAAAAGCTGGCCGGTCGCAACAGCGGCGGCGTTTTCCTGACCACCATCCATAAATTTACCGAAGATACCGAGCTGCTCTCTGAGCGCAGCAATATCATCTGTATTTCCGACGAAGCGCACCGCAGCCAGGTCAACCTCGATCAAAAAGTGATCGTCGATAAAGAAAATGGCAGGGTACGCAAAACCTGGGGCTTCGCCAAATATCTGCACGACTCGCTGCCGCAGGCCACCTACGTTGGTTTTACCGGCACCCCTATCGACGCCACGATGGAAGTCTTTGGCAACATCATCGACAGCTACACCATGACCGAATCCGTTCAGGATGAGATCACTGTGCGCATCGTCTACGAAGGCCGCGCCGCAAAAGTCATCCTCGATACCGGTAAGCTGGAAGAGGTGGAAAAGTACTATGAAGAGTGCGCTAACGCCGGTACCAATGAATGGCAAATCGACGAGAGCAAAAAAGCCAGCGCCACCATGAACGCCATTCTCGGCGATGAAGACCGCCTGAAAGCGCTGGCGGAAGACTTTGCTAAACACTATGAAAAACGTGTCGCCGAAGGCTCAACGGTGAAAGGCAAGGCGATGTTTGTCTGCGCCAGCCGGGAGATTGCCTGGGATTTCTATCGTCAATTAAAAGACTTTCGTCCGGCATGGTTTGCGATGAAACAAGCGCCGGATGGTATAGAGCTTACCGAGCAGGAGCAGAAGGAACTGCCGCCGTCCGAAATGGTCAAGATGGTAATGACCCGCGGCAAAGACGATAGCGTACAACTGTACGATTTGCTGGGCAGTAAAGAGTACCGCAAGGAGCTGGATAAGCAGTTCAAAAACGACAAATCAAATTTCAAAATCGCCATCGTGGTGGACATGTGGCTGACCGGTTTTGACGTACCGGAGCTGGACACTATTTATATCGATAAGCCGCTGCAAAAGCATAACCTGATCCAGACCATCTCCCGCGTTAACCGCAAGCTGGAAGGCAAAAGTAAAGGGCTGGTCGTCGACTATATCGGCATTAAGCGCCAGATGAACCAGGCGCTGGCGATGTATTCCCGCATTGACGCCACTAACTTTGAAGATATCCAGCAGTCAGTGATTGAGGTGAAAAACCATCTCGAACTGCTGGCGCAGGTTTTGCACGACTTCGACAGCCGGGCTTACTTCACAGGAGAACCGCAGGCGCAGCTGGCCTGCCTGAATCAGGCGGCAGAGTTTGTCATGCGCACTCAGAAGACAGAGCGCCGCTTTATGGGGCTGGTGAAGCGCCTGAAAGCGGCCTACGACGTCTGCTGCGGCAGCGAAGCGCTTTCGCAGGCCGAGCGCGACTACATCCACTTTTATATTGCCGTACGCTCCATCGTCTTCAAGCTGACCAAAGGCGACGCACCGGATGTCACGCAGATGAACGCTCGCGTACGCGAGATGATTGCCGATGCGTTAAAGGCCGACGGCGTGGAAGAGTTGTTTTTCCTTGGCGACAAGAAAGCAGAGTCGATCGATATTTTCGACGACGATTATCTGGCGCGCATTAATAAGATAAAACTGCCGGCAACCAAAATTCAGCTGCTGCAAAAGCTGCTGGAAAAAGCCATCAGCGACTTTAAAAAGATCAACCAGCTGCAGGGGATCAACTTCACCCGCCGTTTCCAGTCGATTATGGATAAATATAACGAACGCCGGGAAGATGATGTGCTCAATGGTGAGGAATTCGATTCCTTCAGCCAGGAGATGACCGATATTATCTACGATATCAAAACCGAAATGGGTACCTACGCCGAAATGGGGATTGATATCGAAGAGAAAGCCTTCTACGACATTCTGGCGCATATGCGCGATAAGTATCAGTTCACCTATGAGGACGACAAGATGCTGGCGCTGGCGAAAGAGATGAAGGCGGTAGTCGATAACACTTCGAAGTATCCGGACTGGAGCAAGCGCGATGATATTAAAGCGAAGCTGAAAGTGGAACTCATTCTGTTACTGCATAAGCATAAGTTCCCACCGGTGGCGAATGATGATGTGTATATGGGCGTACTGGCGCAGGCGGAGAATTTTAAGCAGCATCATATTAACACGCTGCACTAAGTTTACTGCAGGATGGCGGTGATAAGCCGCTGCTGGCGAAGGTACGCCTGCGACTAAAAATACCTACATCCCCCTGCATGTGGCGCTGATATCTCTGGTTTCCAGCCTCCGATTCGACGGCAATAGTAATAATCTCAGCCGTCTGACGAACTTGTGCGCGCTGATGGGCTTCCTGGTGTTCAAGCGCAATGTCGAACTAAACCTCGAAGGTTAATACACGACGCTCATCTCCCCGGTGGCGCTGCGCTTACCGGGACGACGGGTTACCTCGCGTCCGCAAATCAGCTTCACTGGTCAAAAAACACCATCCCCTTATACGGCTGCTCGCGGCAGGCGGCCAGGCGCTGGGCGAGACTGCCGACGTGCAGCTCCAGCTTGTGGCCATCGGGATCGAGGAAATAGTGCGAGGCGCCTTCGCTGCGGTTTAGCTTCCAGACCGCCACGCCGGCAACCTCCAGGCGGGCGGCGAAGCTGGCGAAATCCGCCTCGCTAATGCTAAACGCATAATGGGTGTAGTCGCTCTCTTCCGGCGGGGTGATGCGCCGCTGCGGATCCAGCGACAGGCACAGCCACAGATCGCCGCAGGAGAGATAGGCGCCACTGTCCCAGCGGGCGTGCAGCGTCATGCCCAGCAGTTGCTGATAAAACGCCACGCTCGGCGCCAGCTGGCTGACTGCCAGGGTCAGATGATTCAGTCCACTCAGCATGTCTGTTCCTCCAGTGAATTCACAATGAACTGACGCAGCCATTGATGCGCCGGGTCGCGGTGCCAGCGCTCGTGCCACAGCATCAGCATCTCAAAGCCGGCGACCGCCAGTGGCGGCTCGACGACTTCCAGCCCGCTCTGCCCACGCACCAGCCGCTCCGGCAGGACCGCCACCAGATCGCTATTGCGCAGGGTCTCCAGCATAAACAGGAAA
>OKWE01001375.1_pt1 | contig 11092 bp, 8 predicted proteins | sample 1607051 | NCBI WGS metagenome assembly OKWE01 (sample SAMN04414079, study PRJEB24778) | human gut metagenome | material: faecal | host: Homo sapiens | reverse complement strand
TTTTGTAAGTAATTCAAAATATATAGCCAAAAGAATCCAAAAATGTTATAGACGTACAGCAGAGGTTATTAACCCTCCAGTTGCTGTAAATGATTTTAAGATTTGCAAACAAAAAGAGGATTATTATTTAACGGCATCTCGTATGGTGCCTTATAAAAAAATAGATTTAATAGTTGAAGCCTTTTCGAAAATGCCAGAGAAAAAATTAGTAGTAATTGGGGATGGCACCCAATTTGAAAAAGTGAAAAGTAAAGCTAAAAACTTTGAGAATATAGTATTGCTTGGTTATCAACCGTTTGAGGTTCTAAAAGAAAAAATGCAAAAAGCTAAAGCCTTTGTTTTTGCAGCAGAAGAAGATTTTGGCATTGTGCCTGTAGAAGCACAAGCTTGTGGAACGCCTGTTCTTGCATATGGCAAAGGCGGTGCACTGGAAACAGTAATTAACTATGATAAAGAAAATCCAACAGGTATATTTTTTAAAGAACAAACGGCAGATAGTATAGTTAATGCTGTAAAAATATTTGAAAAAAATATAACACTTTTTAAACCTGAAAACTGCCGGAAAAATGCAGAAAGATTTAGTGAAGCAAGATTTAGAAATGAATTTAAACAATTTATAGAAAATAAAATTGAAGGGACGGATTTTGAATGAATATAATTCTTCTTTCCGGAGGAAGCGGGAAGAGATTATGGCCAATTTCTAATGATGTACGTAGTAAACAGTTTATTAAACTATTAAAAAAAGAAAACGGTGACTATGAGTCTATGCTGCAACGGGTTTCCCGGCAAATAACATCAGTAGATTCTAATGCTAAAATAACGATAGCTACAAGTGCGGCGCAGCTTAGTTCAATACGTAATCAACTTGGTAATAATGTATCGGTTTGTGTAGAACCGTGCAGAAGGGATACATGCCCGGCTATTTTATTAGCAGCTGTTTATTTGCATGATGTTTTACATGTAGATGGTAGTGAACCTATTGTAATTTGCCCTGTAGACCCATATGTAGATAATAGTTATTATCAAACAATTGCGGGTTTGGATAAGTATGTAAAGAAAAATACAGCCAATCTTACTTTAATGGGTATAGAACCTACTGTACCAAGTGATAAATATGGTTATATCATTCCTGAAACCAACGATGAAGTAAGCATAGTTAAAGAATTTAAAGAAAAACCTGATATAGAAACAGCAAAAAGATATATTTCTGCCGGAGGTTTGTGGAATTCTGGTGTATTTGCCTGCAAATTAGGCTATCTGCTTAATATTGCTCATAAAATGGTAGAATTTACGGATTATAAAGACTTATTTACAAAATATGAAGATATGGAGAAAATAAGCTTTGACTATGCCGTTGTTGAAAAAGAACCGTCTATCCAGGTCGTAAGATATGCAGGAGAATGGCGTGACATCGGTACCTGGAATATGATGGCGGAAGTAATGAGTGACAATATTAAGGGAAATGCAACAATTGACGAAACTTGTAAAAATGTACATATAGTAAATGAATTGGAAATACCTATTTTATGTATGGGATGCAAGGATATGGTCATAGCCGCAAGCAGCGATGGCATACTTGTTGCAGATAAAGTCCGCAGCGGCAGCATGAAAAGCTATGTTGAAAAAATTAATACCGATATTCGTTATGCAGAAAAATCATGGGGTACATACAATGTTATAGATGCACAAAGCGGTGCAATTACCATCAAAGTATCGATGAAAGCTGGGAAAAAGATGAGTTATCATAGCCATGATTTTAGAGATGAAGTTTGGACTGTTGTAAGCGGTGACGGTGTAGTAACAGTAGATGGTATGGAACAGTTGGTAAAAACAGGCGATGTAGTGACGATTGCTGCTGGTTGTAAACATACCATAAAAGCACAGACTGATATGCAGCTTATAGAAGTACAGATAGGCAGTGTTATAGACGTTGAGGATAAAACGGTATATTGATATGGAACCAATGCTTTTAAAACCGGTAGGCAAAGACAGTCTTTGGGGCGGAATTCGTTTAAAAAATGAATTTAATAAGCATATAAATATTACACCATTGGCTGAAACCTGGGAGTGTTCAGCGCATCCGGCTGGTCTAAGTACAATTGTGAATGGAAATTTTGCAGGTAAAACACTTGATATTGTTTTAAAAGAATATCCTGAGTATTTAGGGACAAGAGTTGATAAAAAATATGGATTGCCGATATTGGTTAAATTTATTGATGCTGCCAAAGATTTGTCAGTTCAGGTACACCCAGATGATGATTTTGCCAGACAACATGAAAACGATTCCGGAAAAACTGAAATGTGGTATGTACTTGACGCAACAAGCACGGCTTCGTTAGTGCATGGTTTTGCTCATGACATTAATTCTGAAATGCTTCGTAAAGCAGTTAATGATGGTGACCTTGATAAGCATTTGAATAAAGTACATGTCAATAAAGGCGATGTATTTTATACTCCAGCCGGAATAATTCATGGCATAGGGGCCGGCTGCTTAATTGCTGAAATTCAGGAAAATTCAAATGTTACATACAGGGTTTATGACTATAACCGCATAGATAAAAATGGACAAAAACGAGAACTGCACTTTGATAAAGCGATTCAGGTTTTAAACATGAAAGCAGGCACACGCTATAAACAAAAGGCAAGACTTGTTCATTATTATCCTGGATGTTCACGCGAAATATTATGCCGCTGCCAGTATTTTGAAACAGAAAAAATAGATGTTAAGAAAGGTATTTCCTTTACTGTAATGGATACGTCATTTCAAGTTATATTATGTATTGAAGGAAGTGGTGGACTGGAAACATCGGAATATAAAAAGCCTTTGCGTTTTAAAAAAGGAGATTGTATTTTTTTGCCGGCAGGACTAGGCAGATGTTTTATATTAGGGGAATGTCAATTTTTAAAGGTTAGAGTTTAAAAAATAAAAATCAAAGGAGCAAAAAAATGGCTAAAATTGCATTAATTACAGGTATTACTGGACAGGATGGTTCGTATTTGGCAGAATTGCTGCTTGAAAAAGGTTATGAAGTACATGGTATTGTACGCAGGTCTTCAGTAGAAACAACAGAACGAATTAATCATATTTTAGATAAACTTCATTTACATGATGGTGATTTATCCGATTCTTCCAGTATTATCAGAATTGTAAATGAAACTAAACCTGACGAAATTTATAACCTTGCAGCGCAAAGTCATGTTGGCACAAGCTTTGATGCGGCAGAATATACTGGCGATGTTGATGCTTTAGGCGTGCTGCGTATACTTGAAGCAGTACGTATGTTGGGATTGGAGAAAAAAACACGTATTTACCAGGCATCGACGTCTGAATTATATGGCAAGGTTGAAGAATGCCCTCAAAATGAAGAAACTCCGTTTCATCCATACAGTCCTTATGCCGTTGCTAAACAATACGGTTTTTGGATTATAAAAGAATATAGAGAAGCATATGGCATGTTTGCTTGCAATGGTATTTTATTTAATCATGAATCAGAACGCAGAGGAGAAAATTTTGTAACCAGAAAAATTACTCGTGCGGCCGGACGTATTGTATGCGGATTACAAGATCATTTGGAATTAGGCAATTTGGATTCTTTGCGTGACTGGGGTTATGCAAAAGACTATGTAGAATGTATGTGGTTAATTTTACAACAAGAAAATCCGGATGATTTTGTAATTGCAACCGGTGTCCAGCATACTGTTCGTGAATTTACTACTCTTGCCTTCAAATATTGTGGTATTGAACTGGAATGGAAAGGTGAAGGTATGGATGAGAAAGGCTATGATAAAAAGACTGGCAAGATGTTAGTATGCGTAAATCCGCAATGGTTCCGTCCTACGGATGTAGTAAATTTATGGGGAGATCCTACTAAAGCAAGAACAGTTCTTGGATGGAATCCTCAAAAAACAAGTTATGAAGAATTATGTAAAATTATGGCTGAACATGATTTAGATTTAGCCAAAAGGGAAGCAAATCTAATTTAAAAATAAGGCTATATAAGCATTTGCTTATATAGCCTTATTAAAAATTTTATTTTTAATAAAGAGGACATGAATGAATAATTTGAGAGAATTATATAAGTATAGAGAAATGATTTTTTCGTTAGTAAGAAAGGATCTGAAAACAAGATATAAAGGGTCTGTATTAGGTTTTCTTTGGACGTTTATTAACCCTTTATTTCAGTTGATTGTTTATAGTATAGTTTTTTCTTTTGTAATGAGAGTTCAAATGCCAAACTATTATATGTTTATGTTTGTAGGTTTATTACCATGGATATTTTTTTGTACATGCATTCAGAGTGGTGCAACATCAGTTGTTTCCAATTCGGATTTAATAAAGAAAATATATTTTCCTAGAATTGTGTTACCTATTTCAATTGTTAGTGCAGCATTTATAAATATGTTGTTTAGTATGATAATTATGTTAGGTGCATTATTATACAGTGGAATAGGAATTAGTCAATATATTTTATACTTTCCTTTGTTATTGATACTTTTATATTGTTTAGGATTAGGACTATCTTTTATAGTTTCTGCTCTAAATGTATATTTGCGTGATTTAGAACATATCCTTGGGATATTATTAATGAGTTTATTTTATGTTACACCTATTATATATCCTGTAGAGATGGTGCCAGATAAGTTTATCTCATGGATGAAATTAAATCCAATGCTGCATATGGTTATGGCGTTTCAAGATATTCTATATTATAAACGTAATCCTGATTTTCAAACATTATTAGTTATTATGATATCTTCTATGGTGATTATAGTTATCGGTTACATTATATTCCAAAAACTACAGAGAAATTTTGTTGAGGAGTTATAACATTATGGTTACTTGTTTATCCAATGATTACTCTATAATTGTACAGAAAGTAAGTAAAAATTTTAAAGTATATCCCGATAAAGGATATACTTTAAAAGAAAGATTTTTACAGTTTAATAGAAATCGCTATGTAGAGCATCAAGTCTTAAAAAATATATCTTTTTGTGTAAAAAGAGGAGAAGCTGTAGGATTGATTGGTGAAAATGGAGCTGGCAAATCTACTATGCTTAAACTATTATCAAAAATTATTTATCCTGATTCTGGAACAATTCAAATAAAAGGAAGAGTGGCATGTCTTATTGAACTTGGTGCTGGATTTCATCCAGATATGACAGGAAGAGAAAATATCTATGTGAATGCTGCAATTTTTGGGCTAAACAAAAGGGAAATAAATGACCGCATTGATAATATTATCAGATTTTCTGAACTAGAGGAATCGATAGATAATCCTGTAAGAACTTATTCCAGTGGTATGTATATGAGACTGGCTTTTTCAATCGCTATCAATGTTGATGCAGACATATTACTTATAGATGAAATATTAGCAGTTGGTGACGCCGCTTTTCAATCTAAATGTTTTAATAAATTGCATGATCTTAAAAATACTGGAACAACAATTGTATTGGTATCACATTCATTATCCCAAATAGAGGCAATATGCGATAGGTGCATATGGTTTAAAGATGGAATTATTGAGAAACATGGCTTGCCTATGGAAGTTAATGCCTATTATATGGATTACATGGTAAGAAAACAATTAAATGAAAATACAAATACGAATATAGAAACTATAGTAGATGAAAGTTTAAAATTAAATGCAAAAAGTAATAACGTTTGTTTGAAAGTAAATGATTCTTTAACAGTGCAACTAGTTTATAGCACGAAAAAAAATAACATAGATGTTGACATTAGATTTGTACTATATAGGTCAGATGGCATGTTTTGTTGTGGGATAAATATTCCTGAATCTATAAAAGAGAGGACATTAAAACAAAGGAAAAATAGAATCATAAAGTTTATAATTGAAAAATTAGTCTTATTACCAGGAGAATATTTTATAGATATATATTACTATGATTCAAATAGAGTATTGTTGCAATATTCGAGGAAAGCAGCAGTTATTATTGTAGTAAGTGATGAAAAACGTTGCGATGATGGTATTGTTGCTTTATCAATACAATGGAAAGAATAGGATGGTATAAATTATGACGATTTGGATGGATTTAACTAATAGTTTAAGAATGTTTAAAGGTAGAGTAGTTGGAATAATAAGAGCGGAATTAGAAATTGCCAAAAATTTGCATGATATTGATTCTAATATTAGATTTAGTATCTGTATCGGGAATGGTTTCCGAGAAGTAAAATTCTCTGAACTGGAATGGTTATGGAACGCAGATAGCGTAAGTGATGCTTATATACGTCATTTTAAAAGATTTAACTCTGACTTAAATAGTTTTGAAAATAAAAATTTATTGCGTTCTGAGTATCCTGATTTAGATAATGCGTATAATTTCTCAGACAGTAGATTAATTAGAATAAAAGAAGCAACAAAGTTGACGATTAAAGCATTGCCCAGTCCATTAAATAGTATCTTTTTTTATCCATCAAAACTAGTTTATAAAGGAATAAAAAAAATAAAATCTTGCTCAAATGCATTTAAAAGTACTCAGAGAAAGGTTCATATAGAAAAATTTGAGCATCCATATAAAAATGGTGATATCGTATTTAGTTGTGGCTGGATTAATAGTGAAAAAGAAAGATGTTTCTCGAGAGTATTAAATGAAAATAGTATTAATATTATATATCTAATATACGATATTATAATTGCAAAAAAAGAATTTAAACATTTATACACGTATGATTATGAAGTATTTAATAAATATTTATATTGGACTTCTTGTAATTGCAAGAAAATAATATATGGAGGCCATACAGCACAAATAGATACAGAGAATTATTTTAGAAAGAATAATTGGAGGGTTCCTTCAGGTGATTATGTAAAATTCGGAAGCTCTATATATAATTCTAATGATTCTGATAATTATGATCAAGATGTTAATGTTTTAAAAAAATATAACATTACAGGCGATTTTATAATTACAGTAGGTACTATAGAACCTAGAAAGAACATCAAAACATTATACAGAGCATATTGTATACTTTTAAAAGAATATGAATATCGCGAAATTCCGATATTGGTAATTGTAGGTAATAATTGGGGAGAAAACGATTTATCTGAGAAAATTATTAATACTCCATTAGTTAATAAAAAAATAATAATAATCCAACCAACAGATAATGAATTAGATATTTTATATAAAAAAAGTAAGTTTGTTTTACTACCTTCTTTATATGAGGGGTGGAGTTTGACTCTTCCGGAAGGACTTAACTATGGCAAATTATGTATTTGCTCAGATGTTGCGCCATTGAGGGAAATAGCAAATAATGTAGCCGTTTTCGTTTCTCCGTTAGATGCAAAAGCATGGGCAAATACAATTATAAATTTCTATTCCAATGATAAAAAGATTAAAAAGTATGAAAATCTTGTAGTAGAAAGATGGCAGTCTACGAAGTGGTTTAATACAGCAGAAAGAATATATCAGATCATTAGTGATGATAATTATAACGAACAAACACCAAATTCTTTTTCATTATACTACGATTTGACTTTATTGTACTGGGCCTCACTTGCAAATTCGTCTGTAAGTGGCATATTAAGAACGCAACTTTTATTATTAAGATGCATTAATAAAATACATGATAATATTAAGTATTTTGCGTTAACTCCAAATGGTTATATTAGTTATAATAAAAACGATTTATATTATTTGTTGAGTGATGCGCCTGTTGATGAATGCTTTGAAAAGAATAAAAGTTATATTATTAACAAAAATGTTCTTTATAAAAGTGATAATATAATAAGCGATTATGTTGGTTTAAAACACAGATTTAAAATACCGTTCTGGCTATTTCTAAGCGTTCTTCCTTATAATATGCAAAAACGTATATTGAAATATTTTAAAATTAAAAAAATTACTAAAACGATTAATTCTATATATAAACTTCCTTTTACAAAAAATGATGTTGTCTTTTCAGTTGGAGCGGGCTTTGATGTTAATTCTTATGAAGTGCTAAAAGAAAATAAAGCTAAAAATAATTTTGCTTTTGTTCAACTTGTGTACGATTATACTCCTATTATTGTGCCGCAAACACACAGAGGTGTAACAATTGATTTTTATGAACCATTCTTGAAATATACTAATTTAATTTCTGACGTAATATTTTATGGTGGAAAAACAGCAATGAGAGATGGTATTTATTATCAGAAAAAACATGATCAGATTGTAAGACCATCGCATGTAGTAAAGTTTGGCAGTAACATAGTAGGTAAATCTCCTAACTTAAAAGAAATCACGAATATGTTAGATAAGTACAACTTAAATGGTGATTTTATATTGACTGTTGGTTCTATAGAAGCACGCAAAAATCATGAAATTCTTTATGATGCTTATTTATATTTAATAGAAAAGGGAATAGATAATATACCAAAACTTGTTATTTGCGGTTATCCTGGTTGGAAAACAGGAGATTTTGTAAGTAGGATGATAAATGATGAAAGGACTAAAGAATATATAATTATAAAATCCTTTAGTGATTTTGAATTGGATGTTCTTTATAGAAAGTGTTTATTTACTGTGTTACCTAGTTTGTATGAAGGGTGGAGTTTAACTTTACCGGAAAGTTTAAATTATGGTAAGTTTTGCATAGCATCTGCTGTAGATCCGCTGATTGAAATTGGTCAAGATTTTATTGATTACGCTAATCCTTACGATGTTAAGGAGTGGGCTGAAAAAATTATGTATTATTGTAACAATCGAGATGAATTATTTAACAAAGAGAAGAGAATACATGATGAATGGCATACAATAACATGGGATGAATGTGCAGAAAATGTTGTTGCTGCGTTAGATCAGTTAGCTACGCAAGGAGCTAGTAGTTTTAAAGAAGGAGATGAATTTTTAAATGAATAATAAAGTGTTTATTACAGGTGCAAATGGATTTATTGGTTCATATATATGCAAGAAACTAATAGATCGTGGGATAGATTTCCTTGGAATGGTTGGACCAGGCGCTAATAATCTTATTGATGGCGGAAATTATGTAGAATGCGCATTAAATGATAAGGAGAAATTGCATAAAATTATTTCTGATTTTAAACCAACTGTAGTGTTACATTTGGCGGCTATAGCTAATCCTACATTTGGCGATGTTACACAGATATATGATGTTAATGTTACGGGCAGTGAGAATTTATTAAATACAATTGCAAGTATTTGTAGTAGAGATACTAGAGTAGTGCTGGTTAGTACTGCTGGTGTATATGGGAATCAGGATATACCGTTTTTGAAAGAAAACTGCCCTTATAATCCGGCAAATCATTATGCTTATAGCAAGATGGTTATGGAATTTTTAAGTAAAAACTATGAAGATAAGTTAAATATTTGTATTGTGCGTCCGTTTAATATGATTGGATACGGTCAACAAGATAATTTCTTAATTCCTAAGTTAGTGAAAGCTTTTGTAAATAAGCAAAATGTGCTTAAACTTGGTAATTTGGAAACAGAAAGAGATTATGTTGATGTGGAGTTTGCGGCAAATGTTTTTCTGGAATTAATTCTAAAAGAAAAATTAGAATATAATGTTTATAATATTTGCAGCGGAAATGGGATTAAAGGTAGCGATATTTTAGATATTTTGTTTAGAATAACAAATTATATGCCTGAAATTCAGATATCCTCTGAATTTGTGCGAAAAAATGAAATCTGGCGTATGGTTGGAGATCCAACAAGAGTTAATAAGTTAATTGGAAAAGAATTTTCGCCTAAAAATATAGATCTTATACTGTTTGATATGGTAGAAAAATTCAAAGAGCGCGTTTAATTTTGACATTTAAAATTTAAGACAATTTTTAAATTTTGATGTTTAAATGATTATTTTATTTAATCTATTTAATAATGTCATAGGTAGTGATTGTTAAAATGTAAATTAGGAGAAGTTTATGTGAAAAATAGAATTATTTTTAATGCCTTAATTTATGTACTAAATGGGACTGGTGTATTTAGGTATGCAGAAAATTTAGTCAAATATATATTTAAATAAATGCTGATGTGGATATAATATTTAGAAGTGAATTCAAAAAATATTTTAAATTATTTGATAATCTTATTTATGTTGATAATATAATTAGTGGTTCTAAAAATAGAATTTTTATAGAACATTGGAAACTTAGAAAGTTATACAACCAATATAGACTTATCCATTTTCAGACTATGCTACGCTAATTTTTACTACTACCAATACTATCGCGACGATTCATGATTTATCTATGATTTCTATGCGAGAAACACGTACAGTTGGACAAAATATTATAAAAATCTTCTTCTGACTAATACTATAAATAGATCAAAAGCAGTTATATTTGATTCTAATCTTATCAAAAATGAATTTATAAAATATTATCCAAATTTTAATAAAAATGATGAAGTAACACACTTAGATGTTAATCATAATAATTGTATAAAAGATGATAATATATTAAAAAACTACAACATATAAAAAATTATTTTTATATGTTGAAACTATTACACCTCAAAAAATATAAAGAATTTAATTTCTGCATTCTCTATTCTCAAACAGCATAATTGTAGTGGAAAATTGGTTATTGTTGAAGCGAAAGGTTGGCTGTGTGATGATGTATTTGAATTAGTTAAAAGTTTAAAATTAAACGAAAGTGTAGTGTTTTCAGGGTATGTTACTGATAATGAATTAGAAGCACTTTACAATGAATGCTGTTTCTTTAGTGAATATTTCTATATACGAAGGTTTTGGCCTTCCTCTATTAGAAGCTATGGTAAGAGATTTGCCTGTAATTGTATCTGATATACCTGTGTTTTATGAATTTATTTGTGATTGTGGATTTTATTGCAATTCATATAATATCATGGATATTTGTTTAGCTATGAAAAACAGCTAATAATAGCCAATATAGAAATTTGTGTATATTAAAGGGTAGAGAAAAAGTAAAAGAGTATACATGGGAAGAAACAACATATAATACATTAGAATTTTATTATAAGTTATTAAGCGATAATTAAGTATTAAAAATAATTTAAATTTCAAAAAAATTTTTATTATAGTAAATGCTTTAAATTAAGAAAAAGAAATATATTTTCCTACTTTTAGATTCGCCATCGACCTTAGTTA
>OKWE01001352.1_pt1 | contig 11282 bp, 9 predicted proteins | sample 1607051 | NCBI WGS metagenome assembly OKWE01 (sample SAMN04414079, study PRJEB24778) | human gut metagenome | material: faecal | host: Homo sapiens | reverse complement strand
TCATGAAAAAACTGCACCTCCAAAAGTCTAACTTTTGGGGTGCAGTTCAAAACTCTGCCGTTTTTTATAAGTATTTTAATTTATAAGCAAAACTAATCAATAAAGTTGGTTAAAATCTGCGGCTCGCGTTCAGGCAGGCCGTATTTTTCTTTGCCCAGGGCAATGCTTTTAATTAAAAATGCCATGTTTTTGCCAAGCGTACGCATGGTTTGCAGGCCTTCTTCGTCTTTGCGCACATCCTCCGGCTTAAAGCCGTGTACGCTGTTCCAGTACTGGCTGGAGGCAACCGGCATGCCGACAATGGTGAAGTATTTGTTGAGTTCGTCAAAGGTGGCAGAGCAGCCGCCGCGGCGTGCGGATACAACGGCAGCGCCTACTTTCATGCTCTTATCAAACGGAGTGCTGAAAAAGAGCCTGTCCAAAAAGCTGATTAAATTGCCGTTGGCAGAAGCATAATAAACAGGTGTGCCGACAACAAGCCCGTCACATTCGGCAAATTTTGGTGCAACTTCGTTTACAATATCGTTAAAAACGCATTTGCCGTTCTTTTTGCAGGCACGGCAGTCAATGCAGCCGCGGATTGCCTGATTGCCGATATGGACGATTTCCGTTTCTATTCCTTCCGCATCCAAGGTTTTGGCAACTTCGCTGAGTGCGGTAAAAGTGCAGCGTTCGGCTTTGGGGCTGCCGTTTATTAAAAGAACCTTCATTTAAAATACCTCCTGAAAACTGATTAAATAACTGCTGTAATAATATATTACCACATTAAAGTTAACTTTAGTCAATAGCAAAATTAAAGGCACGGTTTAAGCCGTGCCTTGTTAGTTTCACAGTACCTTTTGCAGAAGGTTAATTACGTTTTGGTGGGTAATTTTGTTGATTGTTTCATCGCTGTAATACTTGCTTAAATACTCTATAAGCGGTTTGTAATCCTGTACGCCCTGAATATTATAGGGCGGATGGGAAATACCGTCAAAATCGCTGCCAAATCCGATATGGTCATCATTGCCGATAAGGTTCAGCATGTAGTCGATGTGCTTATACACGCTTTCTATGCAGGCATTGCGCCAGTCTTCTTCAAGAAACTGCCCTGCAAAGGTAATGCCGGCAAGGCCGCCGTTTTGTGCCAGAGCCTGAATCTGTTCATCGTTAAGGTTGCGCGGGTGGGAGCAGAGGCTTTTGGCATTGGAATGAGTGGCGATAATCGGCTTGGTGCTTGTTTCAATAACACTCCAGAAACCTGCTGTGGAAATGTGGGAAACGTCTACCAGCATACCCAGGCGGTTCATTTCCGCTACAACCTGTTTGCCGAAAAGAGTAAGCCCGCTGCCGGTGGCTTCTTCGTTAATGCCGTCGGCAATGTCGTTGCGGTTGCTCCAGGTAAGCGTCATGGCACGCACGCCAAGTTCGTACAGGCAGCGCAGCGCTTCCAGGCTGCCGTCAATGGCACCGCCTTCCTCAATGGCAAGCAGGGTTGCTGCCTTATGGTTAAGTATGTTGCCGGCGTCTTCGGCGGTACGCACTTGCAGCACATCAATGCCGTTTTCGTGCAGCTTTTTTATTTCCTGATTATATTTATCAAGCAGGCACAGGGTATAACGCAGGCCGCCCTGATAGCGGAAAACTTCGGTAGGTACATAAATAGCGCAGAATTGCAGGCCGCCGCCAAGGGCAATCTGGCGTTTAATATCAAAGTGCTGTTCGTTTTCGTACAGCGAAGCGTTTTTATTGTAGAGTTCGGTTAAAGTATCGCAGTGGCAGTCGCAGATAAACATCGTATCAGTCCTTTCTTAAAAACAAATAGCTGCCGCAGAAGCAGCAGCTATTGAAGTTAAACTTATTAAATTCCTGCGTAGTAATAGTAGAAGGTCATGCCGAGAGTTACAGCCAAAGCGCCGCACATAGGAATGAAGGTACGTTTAACAAGGTCGAAGCTCGAAACGTTGCCCATGCCGGAAGATACAACGATAACTGCCGTAATCGGGGAGCAGGTACGTGCAATGGAGGCTGCAAAGTGCATCGGCAGAAGCATGAGCACAGGATGCAGGCCCGTATGTGCCGCAACAGCAGGGGTAAGTGCCGCAAAGGCAAAGAACGGAGCGTTGCCGCTGCCCATAACGATGGAGCTGAATACGATAATGGAAACCATTACCAGCATCATTGCCATCGGGCCGAAGCCCAGGGTTTTGCTGCCTTCGATAAGGCTGTCGATAGTGCCCATGGAGAGCAGGCCCTGTGCGAAGGTCTGGCCTGCAATAATAAGGGTAATTACGTTGGCCATCTGCATACCGAGGCCGTCGAAGAAGGTCTGGATATCGGCAAATACTTTTTTGCCGTCGCGCCAGCGTGCGAATTCGCAGCAGGCACCGATGAACAGGCCGATGAACATAGCCATAACGATGTTCATTTTAATGGTGGTAATCCAAAGGGAGCTGAAGGAAAGAATAAGGCTCAGAGGAATTACAGGCAGAACTGCATACCACAGCGGAGCGGAATCGGCAGGGGTTTCTTCTGCTTTTTCAACTTCCATCGGTTTAACAACATGGCCCATGCGTTTATCCATGTATTTCTGGGTAAAGTAATGCAGTGCACCTACAACTACAAAAGCTACCATAACAATAGGAACCTGATAGTTGGTCCAGTACAGTACGGGGTCTACGCCGGCGGTGGTTGCCGAAAGGATAGTACCGGTATCACTCGGGCTCCAGTCGAAGCACAGGGTGGAGGCAACTGCTGCCGTAGCGGCAAGGCGGCTTACGCCGAGGCCGATAAGAATCGGGAACATAGTTACCATTAAAAGCATGGCAAGGCCGGAGGCACTGTTGATGCAGAGGCCGATTAACATGCCGACAACCCAGGTGCCGGAAAGTACAAGGTAAGGGGATTTTAATGCCAGCAGCGGTTTAATGGTTAAGCGTACCAGTGAGCGGGATGCGCCGATGCGGTCCATATAACGTGCAAACGCACCTACGGACATAATGTTAAGGCCGAGGCCTGCGGCGTTGGAGCTCATGGTTTTGCGCATAAATTCAAATGCGTCGAAGAACCAGGAACCGGTAGATGCTTTTTCCGGCAGGATTGTGCCGTAACCGCAAAGCACGGCAATGTACATCAAAATCATGCCGCCCAGAAAAAGTACGGGCTGCGGCTTATATTTTTTATAGATAAGAAAGCCTACCCAAAATGTTACAAGTGCGGAAATTACAATACCCATCTAATCATCCTCTCTGTTTTATAGTTAGAACTAATTACAGTATAAGCTAAAACCGCAGGCAAAGGCAAGCAAAAAAGCTATAAATTTACAGAAAATTTTTAAAATATCAATAAATTGTTAAGTTTATAAGTGCAGCTTATATATTAAACGCTGAAAACAAAAACTTTATTCCGCAGTTAATTTCTGCCAGGCTTCCAAAGCGCGGGCAACAAACAGGCGGCGGATATTTTCGTTTTCGCCCATGCCGTGCAGATAAGGCGTTACTTTAAAGCCGCAGCTTTCCAAAATGGTTTTATGCGAATCTTCATCGTCACCGGCCATATCGTTATTGGCATGGTCACCTGCAACCATCATGGCGGGCATAATGGTAATTTCTTTAATATCTTTCGCTTTTAAAAGCGGAATAACGGTATCAAGGTGCGGCCAGCCTTCTACGGAATAAATATAGGCGTTGTCAAAACCAAGTTCGTTGAGGCGGTTTTGCATTACCGAATAATAAGCATTGGCCGGGTGCGGTGTGCCGTGCGCCAGAAGAAGAACGGCGCTTGCGGGTGCAGGCTGCGGAAACTGTGTGCTTAAAGCCTGCATGGTGTCTTTAATATCGTCACGCTGGTCTTCCTGGCCCATCCAGTACATCAGTGGCGTGCCGAGCGACATTTTTTTAAACAGGGTTTTATAGCGGTTAAAAACAAAAGTTTTATAAGCGTATTCAATGCCGGGAATAATATCCAGCGAGCAGATGGCAACGCGGGTATAGCCTTCCTTATGCAGTGCTTCAAGCGCTTCTTCCGGCGTCGGGTAAGTTATGCCTTCATTCTTTTTAATGCGTTCAATAACAATATGGGAGGTAAAGGCAAGTTCGGCTTTTACGCCCGGGCAGGCAGCTTTTATTTCTTCAAAAACCGCATCAATGGTGCGGCGGCGTGTTTCTTTATAAGTAGTGCCAAAGCTTGTAACAAGAATGGCGTCTTTATCCGGCAAAGCTGAAAGTTCGGGATTTTCGTAAACGCATACGCCAATTTGTGCGGCGTCCAGAAGGGAAGGGGTTGCCGTTTTTACTTCGTTGCTTAATTTGTAGCCTGCTCCCGTATCGGCAGCAAAAAGGGGGTTAAATGTTTTCTGCAAAAGATTCACTCCTTTAAATTTTATAAAAAAACCTTTCTGCCGCGACAGAAAGGTTCTGATATCCGCCTGATGGTGTTTTTTATTTGGTTTTAATGCTGCATTCAGCCAGATGTTTTTTTATGCCTTCAAAAGTTTCCGGGCTGATTACATGTTCAATGCGGCAGGCATCATGTTCGGCAATATCAGCAGGTACGCCGATATGTTCGGCAAAGAAACGGGTAAACACTTTATGGCGTTCAAGCACTTCCTGTGCTTTAGCAAGGCCGGCATCGGTAAGCACAATATTGCCGCCTGCTTCCACAAGAATAAAGTTTTCGCGTTTTAAAATACTCATGGCACGGCTGACGCTGGCTTTAGTAAAATTCATCTGTTCTGCCACATCAATGGCACGCACTTTACCCTGTTTCTGCTGTAATTGCAGAATCGTTTCCAAATACATTTCGCCTGATTCCTGCAAAATCATAATCAAGACCTCCGTGCTGCAGTTAAAATATTCTATCTAATATTTTAACATTATAGGGCAAGCGGGGCAAGTAATAATATTCTATCGCGGCTTTTAAGTTTGCTTTGGCATACGCGAGCGTTTTAAAACAGGCAGGCGGGTTAAAATACCGGCAATAAGCGGCGCGGCAAAGGCGGTAAAAATCATGCCCGGCACCGCGGCGGCGATAAGGGCATAAACGGCCTTCTCGACAAAAAGAGCCAGCACAAGGCGGCTTAAAGCGCTGGCAACAGGACCGGCAATTATGTAAAAGGCGTTGCTGCTGCCCATAAAGGCAAACATTACAGCAATTACAGCGCGGAAAGAAAGCGCAATCAGCACATTAAAAACATTTTGCGTGCCTAAAATAAGGCAGATGGCAGAAGCCGCGATACCTGCCGTAAGGTATTTTTTTATGCCGAAAATACCGCAGGCCGCAACTGCAACCGGAGCTGAAAGCTGAAATTCGCTGCCGGGAATTAATGAAGGAATTTTAAAGCTGCCGCTGACGGCTATAAAAGCGGCGAGCAAAGCGGTCTGGCACATATCACTGACGGAAAAACGCATGGTTAACCTTCTTTCTTATTATGGTTAACTATAATATAAAACAGGTTAACGATTAAGTCAAGAGATTATGTTTGGTTTGTTTAGATGGTTTTGGGGCTTTGAATTTAGGTTATTATATTTTTATTTACGGTTTTATTCATGTAACTTTTAATTTTGTTTTCGTCTTTGATTATACTTGATTATTTTTTATTTTTTTATTATTCATCTTCATTCTTTTGACTGAGCAAAAGAAATTTTGGATGATAAATTTTACTTCCTGTTCGGTCGTAAAATTTGCCTAGCTTCACTGGCACAATTATAAACTTCGCTTAAAGCTCGTTTCTAATTGGCGATTCAGCCAAAGAAAACTCACGCGGCTGAAAAAATTTAAACGCGGCATGTAGAAAGCAATAAAATTTTCCGCGGAACTCGCTACGCTCAAACACCGGGAAAATTTTATTGCTTTTCAGTAAATACCGCTAAATTTTTAATGCCGCGATTGCACTTAACCCGTACTTTTTAACTGCTTAATTCAGTATACTTTGTTTTTGTATCATACATTACGATTGCTTATTATAAAAAATATATGTAAACTACAATTATTACAGTGATAAAAACTTACGGCAACAATACTATCTAACTAAAAAATTAGCAACGTACGAATTTGGGCGGAGCGCGACTTTCAAAAAACAGGCGAAAACGTAAAGTAAAAAGGCACTTGCAGCATTTGCCGGAGGGTGTTTGAGCGAAGCGAGTTTCCGCAGGCGCTGCAAGTGGCAAACTGATTTTATACTGAGCCGTTAAATTTTTTGAGGAGCGAAGGCTTTTTGGTTACTTTTTATCCTATAAAAAGTAATATGAATAAAAACGTAAATAAAAATATAATAACCTAAATACAAAGCCGCAAATCCCTCTAACCCAAAAAATCCTTTAAGGTAAAATTGCCCTCAAACTTTACACAAATCAATCTGTTTTATATACAAACATCTCCGTCAATGGTATAATTAAGAAAAGCAAAAGTGTTCGCACGGGGGGGAATTACGTACGCTAATTTTCTCTCGTGAATCGCCTCCCGTAATTTTTATTATGGGAGGTTTTATTATGGGTAAAAATTTGCAGTACAAAATTTTATTAAGCCTGCTGGCAGCGGGTAGTATAAGCGTGTACGGCTTTGTAAATACGGCTACGGCTGCAGAACCGGAATTTGTTTATGATGGCAATCGTTTTAGTGAGACAGATGAAAGATATACTTATTCCGGTAATGGGAGTTTAATTTTAAATTCTAATGATGATATGCCAACAGACAGTGATTTGCCAGAGCCAACAGATCCAAATAAACCGGCTGTAAGATTTGCTTATGCCGGAGACGCCATAGCTGGTAATGAACTGCAAAGCAACAATAATTACGGTAACTCTACACTAACAATAAACGGCGGAGATATAGATGTATCGTATTTATTCGGTTATAGAGTTACTTACCCTACAAATGGTCTGAATTTGGAGAACGTGACAATAGAAAATAATAAACTAACAGTAACTGGCGGTAATTTTCTAAAAGATGTTACCTTAAGTGGCTCAAATTCTAATACCATACAAGGTATAAAACTATTTAAAAACAGTGTTTACATTGATGGTCTTGAAAGCAGTAACGGAATATATGGTATATTTGGCGCTGAAGGTTATAATTCCGAAGAAAATAATGTAACAATAAAATCTTCAACAATCACAATAGGAAATACTTTCCATGGAATTAGTGGCGCATTAGCTACATCATCAATAGGTGTAACTAATAAAAATTCAGTAAATATAATTGATTCAACATTAGTAATAAATGATGCTGACGGTTATATAACTGGTGCTTATTCTTATGGCAGTGCAAACAGCAACGAAATTACTATTACAAATTCTACAGTAACAGCACCAGCAATAATAGGTGGTTTTGCTGGCAAAGATTCAATAAATAATACTGTAAAAATTAACGGCACAAGTAAAATAACTGGCGAAGTTTATGCTGGCACTAGCTACGGCGGAAACAATCAACAAAACCATGGTAATAAAATAATTTTGCAAGATACAGCCGATATGTCACAGGCAACTTTATTAGGCAGCATTTATGCTGTAAATGATACTAATATTTATGATAACCGTCTTATTATTGACGGTTGGACAGGCAAAGATGTACAATCCATACATAACTTCAGCGACATTGACTTCAACAACATCAACTGGGTTAATGGCAGTACTGTTTTAAACATTAAAGAAAATAACGAAGTCGGTGCGCTTGCCAATACCGAAATTAACCTTAACAGCATTGCAGGTGGCAGTAAAATTGCCGTTGGTGATACCATGACGCTTATAGAAAGTAGTAATAATGTTGACCTTGGTATTAACAAAGACAATGTAAAAGTAAGTGACAGCTTTTTTGCCGGTGTTGCGGCTCAAGGCACTGGCACTGCAACTGTCAAAGATGATGGTTCTGTTGCTTTTACGGTTGATACCTTAAAAGCTAACAGCCAAATCAACCTCGTCGCCGAAAACCGCGCCGTTGCGGCAGCCTTTGTAAATCAGGGCACGGATTTAATCAGCGACAGCCTGGACGTTTTAAGCCGCGACAGCAATTACGGCGTTAAAACCTTTGCCGCCGTGCACGGCAACCGCAGCAAGTATGATGTGAACAGCGACATTAAAATTAACGGCTGGAGCACGATTGTTGGCGTTGGCAATGCCGATAAGTTCGATAACGGCAGCGAGTTCAGCTGGGGCGTGTTCTACGAAAACGGCAGCGGCAATTACCGCACCTATAACGAGTTTAACAACGAGTTCTTCCGCGGTGACGGCAGCCTTGTTTATAACGGCGCCGGCATTGCGGCACGCTACACCAATAAAAACGGAGTTTATACAGAAGGTTCACTCCGTGCAGGTATGTTAAAGAGCGATATGGATAACGCTTTGCGCGATGGTGCAGGTAATTTTTACGGTTACGAAAGTGAAAGTGCTTACTATGGTGCACACCTTGGTATTGGTAAAATCATCAGCCTGAGCGAAAGCAGCGACCTTGATGTATATGGTAAATTCTTCCACACCTACACCGAAGGCGACAGCTTTAAGGTTGCTAATGACGAGTTTGAGCTTGACAGCATTAACAGCGACCGCCTGCGCATAGGCGCACGCATTACCAGCAATAAGGAAAATAAGTTCAGCACTTACTATGGCTTAGCGTATGAGTACGAGTTTAACGGCGACGCCGATATGACGGTGCAGGGATTGCGGGCAGATACGCAGAGCTTGCAGGGAAGCAGTGTAATGGCTGAAGTAGGCTTTAACTACCAGCCCACGCCTACCAGCCCGTGGAGCTTTGACCTTAATATGCGCGGCTACACCGGCGAACGCCAGGGCGGCAGCTTTAACGTACAGGCAACGTACACTTTCTAATAAGGCACTAAAATATAAACAAACATATAAGCAAAAACAACCGGCAGCACAGTATAATGCTTCCGGTTGTTTTTTATAAAAATTATGTTTTAACGGTAGTTATAAAACGTTTTAATGGCGTCATTTTGACTTAGCAAAATATTTTACGGCATAGTATGCGCCAAACGCCAAAATATAGGTAAGTGCCGCCATAGCAACTTTTTTGTTGAAACCAATCTGTTCGTCTACATAATCTTCTGCTGTCATATCTTTTTCAACAGTAATATATGATTTTTCTTCCGGTATATAAAGCACGCGGCGTTCAACAGGTTTTCTTTCATCCACAATTTGTTGGGCGCTGCTTTCAATGCCGCCTTTTTCAAGGATATAATTATACTCATTCACAAAACGCAGCTTATCTCTCAACTTTTTGCCCTGTTCAATTTTTTCACGCCAGTTTTCAGGTTCCGGCATCTTTTCGGCTGCTGCCGCCAGTTTATTTTTCCTGTTTTCTTCCGTCCAGTAATCTACGGCATAAACGGTAGTTGTGGGGTTTCTTCTTTTCATTTTGCCGCTAAAATTGGTTTCTTTTTGCAGCGGTATTACCCTTTGCGGGTAAAACGTATAAACGCCCATATCCTTATACTCATCAGCCAGGCGCACCTTCTGCATATCTCCGCAGCTGTTAAAAAGTGCAATTACAGCAACAATAAATATAAACACCGGCAAAAATCGCAGTATGCTTTTAATTTTTTCCATAACACGCCACCACCCGTTTAATTATGGCTTAATGAACCTTTTATAATTTAATCATAGCATAAGCGGCAATATATTACTATAACTTATAAGCAATTTTACAGTTGCTGTATGTACTTCTTTATGAACATGAAACCACTGTTTAGATGAAGCGCAGAGCAAAATCGCGACGGCTAAATCACTGTTGTATCCTCCATACGCAAACCGCTGCGCAGCCGTGTTTGCGTACGCAATTAGGAGCGACATTTTGGCAAGCTGAATATAAACAGTGGTTTCATGTATGTACAAAAAAAGAGCCGAACATAAAGTTCAGCTCTTTTGCGTAATTATAAATTTTATAATCGGCGCTCAGTTATATTATGCGCGGGAAATGTATTCGCCGGTACGGGTATCAATGTTAAGTACGTCGCCTTCGTTAATGAACAGAGGTACTTTAACAACATAGCCGGTGTCCATGGTTGCGGGTTTGCTGCCGCCGGTAGCCGTATCGCCGCGGATGCCCGGGTCGGTTTTAACAACAGTCAGTTCAACGGTGTTCGGCAGGTCAACGCCGATAACGCGGCCGTTGTAAATCATGATTTTGGCATCCATGTTTTCTTTAAGGAAGTTGATGGCATTGCCAAGCTGTTCTTTGGTAAGTTCGGACTGTTCGTAGGTTTCGTTGTCCATGAATACATAGTTGCCGTCGGATTCATACAGATACTGCATTGCGCGGCGGTCAATATGTGCTTTCGGCAGACGTTCGCCTGCGTTGAATGTGCGTTCTACAACGGCGCCGGTGCACATGTTGCGCATTTTAGCACGTACAAAAGCTGCGCCTTTGCCCGGTTTTACATGCTGGAATTCTACAACCTGCCATGCGTCGCCATCGATGGTAACAGTTACGTTGGTTTTAAATTCGTTGGTTGAAATCATAAATGCTCCTCCTGTTTATTTAAAATTAAACAATTTCCATCAGTTGCTTTTTAACGCCGCACAGCACTTTAGCGCCGTCATCCGTCAATACAACCGTGTCTTCGATACGTACACCGCCCTTGCCGGGAATGTAAATACCTGGTTCTATGCTGAATGTCATGCCGGGCTCCAGCACAACATCAGTACCGCGTTTGTTGATATTGGGCATTTCGTGAATTTCAAGGCCCACGCCGTGCCCCAGCCCGTGCACGTAGTTTTCGCCGTAGCCGCGCGAGGTAATGTATTCTCTTACAATCGCGTCCAGCTCCGCGCCCGTCATGCCGGGCTTTGCGCTTTTTAAACCGCGCCACTGGGCTTCTTCAACTATGGTGTAAATTTCCTTGTGCCACGAATTGGCCATGCCGAGCACAACCGTTCTTGTCATGTCGGAATGGTAACCGTCGTACACAGCACCAAAGTCGAAGGTAATAAAATCGCCTATTTCAATCTGTTTATCGCTTGCCATGCCGTGCGGCAGAGCGCTGCGCGCACCGGAGGCGATAATCGTATCAAACGAAGGTTTTTCGCTGCCCATACTGCTCATGTAGTATTCAAGCCTTGCAGCCAGCGCTTTTTCCGTCATGCCGGGTTTAATTTCCGGCAGCAGTTTTAAAAACGCCTGGTCGGCAATTTTAAAGGCTTTCCACATCAGGTTCAGTTCGCGTTCGTCTTTAACCATGCGCAGATACTTTAAATCAATATTTAAAAGCTCTTTGCCGCTTACTGCCTCTTTAAGGCTCATGTAATCGTTATAGCTGTAAGCTGCGCCGTCAAAACCTATTTTGGTATGCGCCT
>OKWE01001347.1_pt1 | contig 11310 bp, 9 predicted proteins | sample 1607051 | NCBI WGS metagenome assembly OKWE01 (sample SAMN04414079, study PRJEB24778) | human gut metagenome | material: faecal | host: Homo sapiens | reverse complement strand
TCGCCGCTGGCGCGCACCTCGCCCGGCAGCGGCCTGTGGCTGTCGCTGGCGCTTTGTCTGCTGCTGGCCAGCGAGGCCATCCGTCATCTTACCGTCCGGCCGCTGTGGCGCTGGCTACTCAATGCGCAAGTCTGGCTGTTGCCCATCATCCTGCTCGCCGTCGGGGCGCTCGATGACGCCGAGCCACATCAGGGTTTCACGAGGGACGACGAGACGAAGGACGTCGGCGTTGAGCGTTGGGAGTCTTCCCGCAGATTCACGCGCCGTGTGGCGCTCGAGCCTCATTACGCGCCCGATCTCGTGCACGCAAAACGACAGTGCCGTTTCTTCCGAAGGATTGAAGCGGCTCGTGACGGTGAAGGTGCCCGTGGCAGGATCCTCGCTTCCCGCCTCGAGCTTCAGTGCGGCGAGCTTGCGGCTGTCGCTCATGAGACCGGCGAGTGCGGAGGCGATTCGAAGCCGAAGCGTCCAGTCGTCACGAATGCCCGGCGCGAGTTCGGGACCGATCACGCGTGCGTCGACCGCATTGATCGCGCCTCTTGCAAACATGAGGCCTGCTTCGAAGAGGCCGTCCGACCCCGACCAGAGACCCCTTTCGTCTCGAGGAAGTCCCTGGACCATCGCGGCCCAGCCCGCCATGGCGGGCATGAGGTGCGCTTCGAAAAGCTTGCGTGATCCCACGGCCATCCTCAGCTGCTCGACGGCGGCCCTGTGACGAAGGAGCATGCGGACGGGATCCTCAGGCGCGAGGATCGTGCGCAGACGCCCGTCGGCGGGATGCGCGACAAGACAGTCGTCAGGATTCGTGTCCGAGAGCGGCACAGGCCTTCGGATCGGGTCGGACGCGTACCCCGAGACGGCGCTCTGCCACTGCTCGGGGCCTGCGGAGGCGCGCGTGAGGAATCGTGTTTCTGTGGGCTGCATGGGAGATTGGAGAGAGGAAGGACGCAAGGCTGGGTGCGGGGTGAAATGGGTGAAACAGGTTCGCAGTGCGCCGGCCTCTTCGTGTGAGGATGATGCGGAGAATGATGGGCGGGAGACGGAACGGGCGCGAAGAGGACGCCGCACTGCGGCCTCAGGCAGGGAGCCTGAAGCGAAGGGAGATGATTGAAGAATCGACGGCGGCCGGACGACGGAGGAGAAGTCCTCCGTCGATCCCGGTCGTGTCGAAAAGTCGAAGACGCGTGCCTTCAGATGCCCCTTGGGTTTCGCCTATGCGGCGATCCCGCGGAGCTTGCCCGCAAGGCCCGAAAGGACCTTTGCAACGGCCCGCGGAAGGTCGGCGATCTTTTCGGCCTTGGCGATGATGCTCCCCTTTGGGGTGCTGTGCCTGCCGATGCCGACCATTGCGACGGCGATGCCGCGGTCTTCCAGTGCCTTGACGAGGTTGTCGACCGGCCCCTTGGGGAACCAGCCGTCGGTGATGACGAAGACGATCTTCGCGGGCTCCGGTCTTTGATCGAGAACGATCGCAGAGTGAAAGAGCGCCTGAAGGATCGGCGTCGCACCGAACCCCGGAAGGAAGTCGACGTGCTTGAGCGCACGGCTCACCGGCGTGTTGAAGTCCGCCGCGCAGGTGACGCTGCGACGGTTCGGGCCGGGGAAGATCGTCAGGGATGCCTTCACGCCGGTCACCGCACGGAGCGCCTCAAGGAGGCGGATGCAGGCGACCTTGGCAAGCGTGATCGCCTCGCCTTCCATGGAACCCGAAGCGTCGAGAATGATCTCGACGACCGCTTCGCGACCCGGACGCACGAGCTCGCGGCGGAAGACCGCCGTTTCACCCGTGGAGGCGAGCGCAAGCGCATCTCCGTCGAGCTCCTCTCCACGTTCGTCGAGCCTGTCGGGGTTCGACTGCGGGTGGATGAGCGCGCTCTGAAGGAGCCTTCTGAGGGATGCGCTGTTGGCGAGCGCCCTGTAGAAGAGACGGCGGTTCATCGCCGCCTTCTCAGGCTGCAGCGTCGGATACTCGCGGTCATTGGCGAAGTGGCGCTCGGGCGAAGCGAAGTTCGGATCGCCGTTGCCGGATTCACCGTTGCCGATGAGCTTGCGGAAGCTTTCCTCCTCGGGCTCGCGATCGGGCCACTGCCGTTGGTCTGAAATGACCGAGAGGCATCGGGCGTTTCGGTTGATCGCCTCAAGCTCGGGGTGCATCAGACGCGGATCACCCTCGGGGGTCACCGCGCCGTCGTCGTCGAAGAGATGCGACTGGCCTTCGCCCTGACGGAACTCGAAGTTGTCCGTAGAGCCTTCGCCTGCCGCTTCCTCGACAGCCTTGAGCGCCTTGTTCTTCTCGGCGCGGATGCACCGCATGACCTTGTGCGCAAGTTCCACCGCCGCCTCCGTGGAGTCGAGCGGGAAGGCTGCGCGCACGATCTTCAGGACGCAGGCCATGGGCCTTGGTCCGAAGAGCCGGTCGCACTCCCCGCGAAGGTTCGCGGAGATCTCCTCGAACATGTCGATCCCGAGCACCTCGAATTCGAGGGTCGTGAGCAGCATCATTGCGAAGACGTGTGCGGGCTCAAGGTCGTTCGGATTGCTCCAGCCGGCCGTCCCCGTCGCCTCGTGCGCCTTGAAGAGCACGAGTCGCCAGAGCAGGTAGCCTTCGTAGTCCGCAGCACCGAGTTGGTCCACGCGGATGTCCTCGAAGACGTTCGCGAGGTCGCGAACGCCGGGATCACCGATCCCCCTCATCGCTGCGAAGTTGGTGTACATCACGTGATGACGTTCGTGGCATCCGTGTCCGTAGACGTAGATGGACGCGAGCTTGTGACCGAGGTCGATGGGACCGAGCCAGATCACGCGCCCGTTCGTCATCGGGGTCTGCGTAAACTCGACGCGGATGTTGTCGCGGCGGCAGAGTCCCTGGAAGACCAGGGGCGCTGCAGCCTCGATGACAAGGCCCGAGGCCTCCGTGCGGAGGATCTCGAGCGCTGCATCCACGGCGGTGGTGGCGAGCCTCTGCTTTTTCGCTTCGGCGGTTTCGACGTTTTCCACGATTACGGTGCGCATCGTTCGCCTCCTTCGGAAAGGATGTTGAACGGATGGTGCACTGCAACCGCAGCGGGGGCCTGATTCCCGCGCATGTCAAGACTGCGTTTCATGACGGTCGTCTCTCAAATGAATGAGGGGACGTCCGTCCCCGAGAGGGATGAAGCATCCCCTCGGGGTTGATGAAAAAGTCCTTTCGACGATTGTCAGACGGACGCTGCCTTGAGCGCGGAGCCCGCGGCGTTCCTGAGGACCATTCTGGCGCGCGACACCCTCATCTCATGAATGAGGTTGCCGATCGCCGTGACCGCCAGCGTCTCCGCCGCTTCGCGAGCGGTGGAGTCGAGGGCTTCGGTCAGACTGGTCCTGATGATCCTGCGAAGAGGATCATCGTCGGATGCTGCGGGCATCCTTGCGGCGTCGAGCATCATGTTCCGCATTCTCGAGAGGACGCGGAAGCTGAGCGGGACGGCTCTGGACTCGAAGCCGATGGCCTGAGCCTGAGCCGCGGCCCTGCTGTCGGCTCCAAGACGCGCGAGCGCCTTGAAGAGCCTGTCGAGGACCTCGGGCTCGAACTCGGCGAGCCAGTCCTGATCGGCCGTCGCTGCAAGCAGGGAGGCTTCCTCGGCTTCGCCGAGACCTTCCATGCGCATGTGCCAGAAGCGGTCGATGACCGACCTGTCCTGGATCTGACGACCGAAGAACCCTTCGTCAATCTCGCTCGAATGGCCGCGCGTGTTGTCGGTGACGATCACGCGGGTCATGGGATGCGGAACGACGAGTTCGCCGGTTGCGCCGTTGTCGAGCGGAAGCCCCTCAAGAATGTCGTTGCAGCTCACCCACATGTCTGCGGGTGCTGCGCTGAATTCATTGATGAGAAGCGTCCAGCCGTGCTTCCAGGCGAGAAGCGCAGGACCGTCGATCCAGCGGGTCTCACCGCCCTGAAGAGCCCAGTGACCGAGAAGCTCGCGGCGGTCCATGCGGGCGCGTGCAGTGACGCTCACCACGGGAATGCCGAGGCGGGCGCAGAACTGCATGGCCGTGCAGGTCTTGCCGGAGCCCGACGGACCCGACACGTAGATAGGTTCACGACGAGCGAGGTTCCACCACGCGGCGAGCGTGCGGTAGTGCGCCTCGTTGAAGAAGTGGCACGGGTTCAGGACGGGGATGCGGGTGCGGGCGAAAGCAGGAAGCGTTTCGACTTGGTAGCCCAGGCAGTCGCGTTCGCCGGCGAGATGTTCGCCGAAGACGGAGGCCGGGACCGTGCGGGTTGCGGGAGTGAGATGGGAGAGATTGATGTCGGGAGTCATTTTGTTTCCTTTGAAAGAAGAAAACGAGAACGCCCGACCCCATGTACCCCGCATGTGCAGGGCCCCGAGGGCAAACGCCCTCGTGGGGTTGAAGATGTGACGCGCGCCTTCTTCAGATGAAGAGGCGGCGGAGATTGTGCTTGCTTGACCGGAGTCTGCAGCATGCACGTTGCAGCTGTTAAGCACCTTCATGATGCACCGCCCCACCCCGTCTTGTCAAAGGGAACCTGAAAATTCGCCATTTCCCGTCAGAAGAAATTTCTCTCGGGGCACAGGGCGCATAACCCCCGTCCCGAGAGGCGCTTTGAGCTCAAGCGCCGCCATTGGCAGCCCTCCTGAAGCGCCAGCGTGTGGCGCGTTTGCAACGAAAACGGCTCTCGCAAATACCATGTTTGCGGTATTCGGAACGCGTCCCGATCCCCCTGTCACGCGTCCACATCATTGCCGTTTTCAATGAGAACGATTGTCGGCAAGCCCTCTCTCGCAATGAGAATGGGTCGCATTAGAGTTTCTTCCGACATTTCCAAGCTGCTCCCTCCTTCGGGAGCGCGACAAACCATCAGGAGCATTATCATGTTCAAGAAGTCCATGGCCGCCCTTGCGGTTCTCAGCCTTTCCGCGGGCCTTGCCTCCGCCTCCGAAGTCACGCTTTACGGCATCGTCGATAACGGCCTGCTCTACAAGCACTCCAAGGTCGAAACCAACGGCGTTTCGAAGAAGACCGACTCCTTCGCTCTTGAGAGCGGCATCTCCTCCACGTCCCGCTTCGGCATCAAGGGTTCCGAAGATCTTGGCAACGGCATGACCGTGAGCTTCAAGCTTGAAAACGGCTTGAACTCCGACGACGGCAGCTTCGGCGACGACCGCCTCTTCAACCGCGAGTCCTCCCTGACGCTCTCCGGCGACTTCGGCAAGCTCTCCTTCGGCCGCATGGGTGCGATCGGTCCCGCCGCCGGCGACTTTGACGCCGCCTTCGGCATCGGCGACGCCTTCGACGGCGGTGACGGCGACGTCTTCGGCTTCGCCACGTCCGACCGCTACGACAACATGGTCACCTACCAGACGCCGAGCTTCTCCGGCTTTCAGGCCACGGTCCAGTACTCGCTCAACGAAAGCAGCGTCGACAACACGAATCGCGAAAACTCCTCCCAGGTCAACCGCTATCTCGGCCTCGCGCTGACCGCTGAACTCGGCGCTTTCCAGGGCGTGCTCGCCTATGAAAACCAGAACTACGCCTCCTTCGGTGGCGAGGCTCAGAAAAACACCGAAGACGGTCAGGTCGTCTACCTCGGCGGCAACTACGACTTCGAAGTCGCCAAGGTCTTCGTGATGGGCCAGTACTTCAAGGGCCTCGCTGAAAATCCGTTCGCCGCCGACGCCTTCGAAGGTGCCCCTGTTGACGGTGAAGGCGTCAAGGGCTACGGCGCTCACGTCGGCACGATCGTCCCCGTCGCGGGCGGCGACTTCACGGGCGGCCTCTACTACGTCGACTCCACGGCCAAGTACGACGCCGATGACGTCGACGGCAAGTACTACGGCGTCGCCCTCAAGTACGAATACCCGCTCTCCAAGCGCACCTCCGTCTATGGCGGCACGGGCTGGTACAAGGCCAAGCTCGACTACTCCGCCGACGACGTCTACAAGGAAGAGGGCTACCAGGCCTACCTCGGCCTCACGCACTGCTTCTGATGAGGCTCACGCATTGATCTTTCGGTCCGCATGGGAAAGATCGGTTCCGCGGACCGGGATTCAGGGTTGAAAAACAGGACGGGCGGCTCCCAGGGAGGAGTCGCCCGTTTCCTTTGCGCCGACCGACACTCATTGAGGCTCATCCTCTATGCGGATGTACGGCAGGGTGTCAATTATAAACAACTGCAGGAGAGCGCTTCACAAGGCACCCTACCCCGCTCTTGAACGTCCGGCCCCCGGGCCGGTTGTTGCTAATTCGCAACACTCCGCACACGAAATACATATTTTTACAACCGCGCCGGACGTCAGGATCGTCCCTTTTTGAAGGCCCCTTTTGCCGCCCCTCGGGAATACCCTTCCTTCGCTAAAAGAAGGCGGCAAACCCTTGCGCATCAAGGGGAGCGCTCATTTCGTCCGGATCCGTCGAGGTATTTCCGAAATGCCCTGCGTCGCTCGTGGACGTTCGCTTTCATTTGCCCGAACGTTGTTGAGATGGGTTTGCGTACCGCCCGCATCGGCACTAGATTTGCGTTGCGATCAATTCAAACCCCTCGATCCTCCGGAAACGGAGGAAATTGGAGAAATACACAAATGTTCAAGAAGTCTCTCGCCGCGCTCGCCGTTCTCGGCGTTGCCGCCGGCTATGCCTCCGCTGCTGACGTGACCCTCTTCGGCGTCGTCGACACGGGCCTCATCTACACGCACCAGACCTTTGCTGACGACTCCAAGGCTGACGTCAACAACTTCGCCATGGACTCCGGCGTCTCCTCCGCCTCCCGCTTCGGCCTGAAGGGCACGGAAGAACTCGGCAACGGCCTCAAGGTCGGCTTCAAGCTTGAAAACGGCTTCCAGTCCGATTCCGGCGCACTCAAGTCCGAAAAGCGCATCTTCGACCGCGAAGCTTCCGTCTCCCTCTACTCCGACTTCGGTACGCTCTCCATGGGCCGCATGGGCGGCGTTGGCTCGGGTGCCGGCACGTATGACCTCGTCCTCGCCACGGCTGATGCCTTCGACGGCGGCGACAACAACGTCTTCGGCTTCGCCACGTCCGACCGCTACGACAACATGGTCACGTACCAGACCCCGAAGTTCGCCGGTCTCCAGGCTACGGTCCAGTACTCCTTCAACGAAGACTCCACAAACAAGGACAACGGTCGTGAAGGCTCCTCTGCCGTGAACCGCTACAGCTCCGCCGCTCTTACCGGCGACTTCGGCGCTCTCCAGACGGTCCTCGCCTACGAATTCGAGAACTACAAGTCCTTCGGCGCTGCTGAACACGATGACGGCCAGATCGTCTACCTCGGCGGCAACTACGACTGCGGCTTCGCCAAGACCTTCGTCATGGGCCAGTACTTCAAGGGCATCAAGGCCGGTCAGCTCACCGCCATTTCTGAAGACCTTGCCGCCGAAATCGACGGCGAACCTGCCAGCGGCGTCAAGGGCTACGGCGTTCACCTCGGCACGATCGTCCCGGTTGCAGGCGGCGACCTGACGGTTGCGGCCTACTTCACGGACTTCACCGTCGAATTCGATGATGGTGACGATGACGCCAAGAGCTACGCCTTCGGTGCCAAGTACGAGTACTACCTCTCCAAGCGCACGTCCGTCTACACGGGTGCCGGCTTCGCTCAGGTCAAGTATGACGATGAAGGCTCCGACAAGACGACCCAGGCCTACCTCGGTCTGACGCACCGCTTCTAACCGGATCCTTCAGTGCTCGGACCTGATCCTCTGCACTGAGTCATCCTGAAGCAAGGGCCGGCGGGCTCCGAAAGGAGCCCCCGGCCTTTTTCATGTCCGCCGTTTTCTTTCGCCTTACCCTTCCCTCTCATCATCGACAAGCTTCGCGATTTCCGGACCGCGCATCACTTCGACAAAGAATCCGCCCAAAAGAAAGACCGCCCGGCGTGATGCAGGACGGTCTTGTCGTCTGGTGCCCTCAAGAGAGGGAATCCACTTGTCAGCGGACGATCAGGAGCGGCACGTCGCACTCGCTCGCAACCGTCATCGTGACGGAGCCGAGCAGCGTGGCGGAGACGGAACTGTAGCCGTGGGAGCCCATGACGATCATGTCGTAGTTCTCTTCCTCGGCGTGTTCGGCGATGACGTCGCCCACGTCGCCGTAGAGCGTCTTGGTCGAGACATTCATGCCGGCGCGTGTGAGAATGGCCTCGACCTCGTTGGCGATCGTGCCCGTTTCGGCAAAGCCGTTGGCCTGTTCGTCCTCAGCGCTCTTCTGAACGTGGATCAGCGTGAAGGACGTGCCCTGTTCGAAGAGGTCGACATGCTCCGTGAAGAAGCCCTGGACGCGAAGCGACTGGTCGGACTCATCAAGGCAGATCGCGATGCGCTTCAGGGACTCGGAAGTCGGCATGCGTTCGCGGATGAGCAGAATGGGACGATGAGAGTGCGCCACGACGTCGTTCGAGACGGAGCCGAAGAGCAGGCTGTCAAGCGGGCCCTTGCCGTGCGTGCCCATCACGACCATGTCGGCCGAAAGCTTGTCGCCGGCGGAAACAATGGTCTGGACGGGAGAGCCGACGCCGTAGTCGAGCGTCACGCTGGCGGGAAGCGTGCCGCAGCGGTCAATGATGGAGTCGAAGACGGTCTTCGCCTCCTCGCGGTAGAACTCGTCAAGGGTGTCAGGGTCCGTCGCAAAGCGGATGCGGTCCGAAGCGGGCTCCTGCGCGTAGAAAATGTGGATCTCGGGATCCTTGCCGAAGAGAGCGGGCTTGCCCGTCGCCCAGAAGGCGGCGTTCTTGCTGCATTCGGACGCGTCGATGGGAATAAGAATCTTCAATTTTTGGTCCTCCTCAGAGGTGCTCCTCGACGCAGGGTCCGTCGGAACGGTCGGAACGAAAGGGAGGCGTCGAATAACACCCTTGTGCCCCTTATCTTATAGAAAGAATCGGACCTTCGGGAGGAAAAATCGACATATACCCCCTATTTGATAGCACTTTTGCGTCACGAGTGAGCGCCCCTTGACCCCGCCCTCCTTCACGGGCCGTCTTTACACGGCAAAATCCCTCCAAAGGGCATGCAGGAAACGAGACACGCATAGGAAAAGAGCCGCCGGAAGCTTTCGTTCCGACGGCTCCTGATTGTTTGGACCGGGTCTTTTTTACCTGTCTTTGGCTTCCGCCACAACGAGCGTGAGACCGACTGCACGCAACGAGTCGAGCAGCACCTGAAGCGTCGGATTGCCGGACTTGCCGAAGGACCTGTAGAGGACCGCGCGGCCGATGCCGCTCGCCATGGACACCTGGCTCATGCCGCGGCAGCGGAAGAGCTCGCCGATGCTCGCAGCGGCATCGGAGGCGGATCCAGTGTTGAAGGCCTTGCAGATGTTGTCCATCTGAACCTGGTTATCCTCGAGGGACTTGGGCATGAGGACCGTCTTGTGCGAATTCATTCTGATCATCAGTTTCTCTCTGTTTATTTTCGAGTTGAGATTCGGCCTTCAGCGGCGGCTCCTTGACGCAAGGCCCTGTCGTTCCTGCCTTTGAGGGGTATTGTGCGTATCCCCGACAGGCGCGACAGTCTCGAATCCGAGGGACCGTCAGGCCGTGTTTAAATTCGCGTATATGATACAGTCGCGCCGCCCCCTGCTGTCTACGACAAACACCTGAGTCGGGCCCATAAAGAAAAAATTTCTTGCGCCTGATCAAGGGTTTTTCCCAAAATTAACCTTTTCGCCGATGATTGAGCACGGCGTTTGGTTGTCGTCTTTAGGTTTCTCCCAAGCGTCATGAGACTGATTCTCGAGTCCTGAAGACTTCTGCAGGAGCGGTGTTTCGACCCGATTGTCGTGAAAAGGCGAACAATCTGAAGGATTTGGTTGCATTTGCCCGCCCTCTCCAGTTCTCCGGAGGACTTGTGGGTTCTTACCAGACTAAACAGTCCTATAAGGATAAAAATTTCTATATCAAAACACGGCGTTTCGGCCGGCAAAAAGGCCGCTTCGCGATGACGGCGAAACGGCCTTTTGGGGAGTCGTGAACGGGCGGAACTCGGGATCAGGCTCCGAGGCTCGCGACGAGTTCGGGCGCGAACTGCTGGCACCAGCCGTAGGCGGTGAGCAGAATGCCTGCGACGGGCACGAGCGCGTAGATGAGGAACTTCTCGAACGCGCCCCAGGTCTGGACCTTCGAGCGGAAGACGAAGGCAAAGACCACGGCTGCGCCGAAAATGAAGGAGCCCTGGCGGAAGTTCTGGCGGGCCTCCTCGATCGTGAAGTCGAACATCATCGAGAGGGAGACCGAGAGGGCCCAGGCGCAGATGATCGCGCCGGCCACCCAGAGAGCAGTGCCGATTCTGTCTTTCATAATTGGATTTCAGTCGGGTTCTTGTGGTTGGAAAAGGATTCAGTATTGTAGTCCTACGGAACGAGCGCCGTTGAAGCCGATCCGATTGCCGCGCCGCCCTCGCCCGCCGCCTCGTCCGTGACGAAGGCTCGCCGATGCACGTTTTCCTCTTTTGCAGAGGACATTCGCCTTAGAATGACTGCATCCAAAAATTCTCGTAGAGGACGCCAAGCAGAGCCCGAAGCCTAAGATCCATGACCTTGCCATTCTCAACGCCCGCGTGCTCGACGTCTTCACGGGAGCGCTCGATACGAAGACAGTACTTGTTGAAGACGGCCTCATCCACGGGTTCGGTTCGGAACCCGCAAAAGAAACTTTCGAAGCAAAGGGCGCTGTGCTTCTGCCGAGCCTCATCGACTCGAACGTGCACATCGAGAGCCCGATGCTCTCCCCCGCCAGCTTCGCCTCACTGGTTCTTCCGTTCGGTACGACGACTGTCACCGCCGACCCTCATGAAATGACCAACGTACGCCATGCACGGGCTCGTCGAGGCCTGCCGGGACCTCCCGCTTGTCGTGAAGCTCATGGTGCCGTCCTGTGTTCCGGCCCTGCCCTTCGAGGATGAAGGCGCTTTCATTGATGCCGGTCAGACACAGGCGCTGCTCGAACACCCCGAGTTTTTTCGGTCTTGGCGAAATGGTAAACAACTCTCGACTAAAGTCGAAAGCTTTATTGTCACCTGCTAAAGCAGGCTCAACATAGGGCTTGTTTACACCAGCCCCTGGGTTATCAGCAGACAACCCAGACGTTGCAGATTCCGACCTCCATTGAGGTCGCTGTGCGCTCTGTAACCACAGTTCTTGCAAACAAATCGGTGCTTCTGCCGTGTTCCGCTGGCATTGCAATGCGGACAGGTTTGCGACGTATAGCGAGGGTCAACGAAGATCACTTCGATACCCGCTCTACAAGCTTTGTCCACTATCTTCTGCTGAAGCTCCCTGAAGGGCCAGCGGTGC
>OKWE01001340.1_pt1 | contig 11398 bp, 8 predicted proteins | sample 1607051 | NCBI WGS metagenome assembly OKWE01 (sample SAMN04414079, study PRJEB24778) | human gut metagenome | material: faecal | host: Homo sapiens | reverse complement strand
TATCCGTGTGCTGAAGATGGCCGCGGGGGCCGTGCTGGTGCTGCTTTTCATCTACCTGCTCTACCCGAAGCTGGCCGATGTGTTCCTGCGCGCGCGGACCGCACCCGCGACCGAAACGCAGCAGGTCGGGGAGGAGGAGTTCAATCCCTATGCGCCTATTAGGGTCGTTCCCAACGATTACGAGGAGTAAATGGCAGACAAGATCAGATTATTACCCGAGGTCGTTGCCAACCAGATCGCCGCGGGCGAGGTCGTCAACCGGCCCGCCTCGGTGGTGAAGGAGATGATGGAGAACGCCATCGACGCCGGGGCGACTTCGGTGAAGGTCAACTTCCGCGACGGCGGCAAGGACCTGATCCAAATCGTCGACGACGGCTGTGGCATGTCGCCCATCGACGCGCGCATGGCCTTCGACCGCCACGCCACGAGCAAGATCGGGGCCGTGGAGGATATTTACGCCCTGCACACGTTCGGATTCCGCGGCGAGGCCCTGGCTTCGATCGCCGCCGTGTCGCAGGTGGAGCTGCGTACGCGCCAGGCGGAGGACGAAGTGGGTACGCTCACGACGGTCAATGGCGGCGAGTTCGTTTCGCAGCCCCTCGCGGCTTGTCCCGTGGGGTCGCAGTTTTATGTGCGCAATCTGTTCTACAACGTGCCTGCCCGCCGTAAGTTCCTCGAAAAGAGTACGACTTCCACGGGGCAGATCAAGTCCGAGTTTCAGCGGGTCGCGCTCTGCAATCCGCAGGTGGGGTTCGAATTGCTGATGAACGATCAGCCGCTCTATCGGTTGCCCGCTGCTTCGCTGGCTTCGCGGATCGTCGATGTGGTGGGGCGTCATATCAAACAGAACCTGCTGGAAGTCGATGCCGACACGTCGATCGTGCGGGTGACGGGCTTCGTGGGCCGTCCCGCTGCCGCCAAGAAGAGCAATAGTTCGGAACAGTATCTTTTCGTGAACGGGCGTTATTTCCGCTCCCCCTATTTTTTCAAGGCGATCCTGAAGGCTTACGAGAAGCTGATTCCCGATGCCTGTTCGCCCTCCTATTTTCTCTACCTGACGATCGACCCTTCGCGGATCGACGTCAATGTCCATCCCCAGAAGACCGAAGTCAAGTTCGCTGACGAAGAGGCCGTGTGGCAGATCATCAACGCTGCCGTGCGGGAAACTCTCGCCAAGACGGGAGCGGTGCCGCTCATGGATTTCGATCAGACGGACAGCGTCGAGATTCCGGTGCTGACCAAAGGGGCCGTTTACCGTGAACCCAAGGCGATGTCGAACGAGAGTTACAACCCTTTTCGTGCGGATTACGCTTCCGATGTGTCGGAACGGATGCCCGACGTGGATTTTTCGGGCTTCGACGCTCCTTACGACGGGGAGATGCCTGCCGGAAAGGGTGTGGGGGCGGAGGATCGATACGACGAGATGATCCCTTCTGCCGGGTTCGCTCCGACCGAAATGGAGTTCATTCCTTCTGCCGGGGAACCGGTGCAGCAACGGCTGATGGATGGCCCTGCGGCTTGTTTCAGCGGTGTGACGGTGCTCGGCAACGGGTATGCCTCGGCGCTGTACGGCGGCAAGTGGGTGGTCGTGGACCTGCGCCGGGCGCGGGAACGGGTGTTGTACGACAATTACCTGCTGCTCCTGACCAACGGATCGTCGGTCAGCCAGCAGCTCCTTTTCCCGGAGCGTCTCGCGTTTTCGGAAAACGAATATGCGTTGCTCGAGGAGAATGCGGTCGATTTCGCGGCGTTGGGTTTCGACCTGGAGTTTTGCGGCGGCGGAGCCGTCGAGGTAAAGGGCGTTCCGGCCGACATTCCGCACGATACGATCGACCGGTTGATTTACGAATTGCTGCAGGAGTTCGCCGTGCCTGTGGACGTTCAGGCATTGCGGCGCGAGAAGATCGCCGCTGTCATGGCTTGCAGCGGAGCCCGCAGCATGTCCCGTACGATTTCGACGGAGGAGGCCGAATCTCTGCTGGGGCAGCTCTGCGAAGGCGGGAATGTCAGCTTCACGCCTTCGGGCAAGGCGGTCATGGCCGAAATCACACTGGAAGAAATCCGCAATAAACTTGGTTGAGAGGTTGCCGGAAGGGATATAATCGTTACATTTGCATCTAAATCTTACTTTGTCTATGAATAATAGCCGCTATTTTTCTTCGACGCCTCCCGTAGTGCTGAACCTGATTATCATCAATGCGTTGATGCTTCTTGCGACCGAGCTGCTGCCTGTCGGGAACAGAATCGTCGGGGCGCTGGCGCTTTTCAACGTCATGGAGTATTGCGCCCTGTGGCTGGGAGCGCCGTTGTTCCACACCTACCAGTTCGTCACCTACATGTTCGTGCATGCCAATTTCGAGCATATCTTCTTCAATATGTTCGCCTTGTGGATGTTCGGTCGTACGCTCGAATACGAGTTGGGGTCGAAGCGCTTTCTGACCTACTACATGGTGTGCGGCGTCGGTGCCGGGGTGTTGCAACTGTTGGTCGGCTGGCTGGAATACCGCTATGGCAATGTCGGTATGATGGCCCTGATGGTGCCGACGGTCGGAGCTTCGGGTGCCGTGTTCGGTCTGCTGCTTGCTTTCGGCGTAATGCACCCCAATGCGGTCATCATGCTGCTCATTCCGCCGATTCCGATGAAAGCCAAGTGGTTCGTGGTCGTATATGGCGTGATCGAACTTTTCTTCGGCATTTCGGGCCGGATGGACGGTGTAGCCCACTTCGCCCATGTCGGCGGTATGCTGTGGGGATTTCTGCTGCTCTATTATTGGAAACACAAAGGAGTGATCCGCTATTGATCGATGAGCAGGGAGTATTACGACGATTACAGACACGGTGCTTCCCGGAAACGTCGGAAAAGTTTGCCGGGCAGCGTGTTCAACGGGGTGATGCTGATCCTTTCGGTCGCGACGGGTGCGGCCATGATCGTAACGCTGCTGGCGCCGTTCGTCCACCCGGGGCGAATCTGGATTTTTCCGGTGCTGGGGCTGGTCGCTCCGGCAGTTTATGTATTCACCCTGCTGATAACGTTGTACTGGATCATTCGGTGGCGGTGGCGCATTGCCCTTCCGCTTGTCGTTCTGCTGCTGGCGGGTCTTTTCAAGGTGCCGCTCTTCCTGAAGCCGGAATTGCGCCGTCATTACGGTGAGGAGACGAGCTCCGGCCGGGGTGCGATCACCCTGCTGACTTTCAATGTTCGCAGTTTTTATAACGATCGGGGACAGTGGAGTTTCGATGGGGTGACGGAGGTGATCCGTCGTGTGAATCCCGATATCGTCTGCTTGCAGGAGTTCAACCGTACCTTGAGCAAGGCCGAAGAGCTGGATTCTCTGCTATCCGATTACGATCGTACGGTGGTTATGGAGGGGAACGGAGGGGATCCGTTATTTCCGCTGGCGCTTTATACCAAATACCGAATCCTCGGCAAATCTCATTCGATATTGGGGCCTATGAAGCAGGACGGGCAGTCGGTATGGGTGGATCTGTTGGTGGGGGACGATACGGTTCGGGTCTTCAACAACCACCTGCATTCGACCGCCATTACCGTGCATGACGATAAGTATCTTTCGGAGCACCAGTTTCTTACGGATACCGCTGGCGGAGCGAAAATCAAGAACATCTTCCGCAGGTTCCGCGACAACAGCATGTTGCGGGCGGCACAGGCGGACACGATCGCTCGGGCGATCGCTGCGACTCCCGGCTGCAAGATCGTTTGCGGCGATTTTAACGATACGCCTATGTCCTATACTTACCGGACGATGGCGCAGGACCTCGACGATGCTTTCCGGGCGAGCGGTAAGGGGTATTCCTATACTTTTCGCGGATTCATGGATGTTTTACGAATCGATTACGTCCTCTATTCCGAAGATTTGGAGTGCTTCGATTACCAGGTTTTGTACGATGTGGATTTGTCGGATCACTATCCGGTCGTAGTCCGGTTGAGGCCGGTCAAAAAATAGTTGTTGTTATGATTTTGGATTCATTGAGAAACTGGGCTTTATATTGCGGGGGCGATTCCCGGTTGAAGCGGGCGTTGGAATACCTCGCTGCAACCGATTTGAATACTCTTGAGCCGGGCCGATACGAGATCGAAGGAGCTGAAATTTTCCTGAAAGTGATGGAGGGGGACCTCAAGCGGGAAGAGGAGGCTTCGTTGGAGGTGCACGATAAATATATCGACGTACAGGTATTGATAGCCGGTGAAGTCGAAACGATGGGTTGGCGGGAGCGCCGGGAGTGCCGTGTTCCCCGGGGGCCTTTCGATGCGGAAGAAGACATTCAGTTTTTTGCAGACAGGCCGCAGCTTTTCGTCGGGATCAGGCCCGGACAGTTCGTCGTTTTCGGTCCTGAGGATGCGCATGCTCCGATGATCGGTCGAGGACGGATCAAAAAGGCAGTCGTAAAGGTGATGAAATAGGGGCTTGCACAGGGTTGCAGGACTCGGAAAGCGATAGAAACTAAACAGGGACGGTGCCAATGCGGCACCGTCCCTGTTTATTGCGGACGAATCGGGATTTTCTACCGGATTTTCTACCGGATTTTCTCGGCAATGGCTTTAGCAAGTGCCGTGCAGCACTGTGCGCCCTGATCGTCGTATCCTTGTTTCATTTCTGTCGGCTGGCAGATGGGTTCCCATTTCATTTTCTGGGCGAATTCTCCCATCAGGCGCACTGCCGCTCCTGCCCATGTGAAAGACCCGAAGCAAGCGAATTTCCGGCAGGGAATGCATCGTTCGCTGATTTTTTGCAGCAGAGACCCGACTTCGGGGAAGAGTTCGCCGTTGTAGGTCGGAGAACCCACGATCAGCGTATCGTATTTGAAAATGTCGCGGATGACATTCGAAATATCGGCATACGAAAGGTTGTGAACGATGATGTTTTTTACACCCTGTACGGCCAGCTCCCGAGCGATTTTCTCGGCCATCTGGGCCGTATTGCCATACATCGAACCATAGGCGATCACCACACCCGGTTCGCCCTCGTAACGACTCAACTGATCGTAGATCCCTATTACGCGCCCGATTTCCTGCTGCCATACGGGGCCGTGCGTCGAGCAGATCGTTTCGATGGGGAGGCCGCTCAGTTTTTTGAGTGCTTTCTGTACGGGAGCACCGTATTTGCCCACGATGCAGGCATAGTAGCGGCGCATCTCGTCCCAGAAATGGTCCAGCGAAAGCTGACTGTCCAAGATACCGCCGTTCAGAGCGCCGAACGTGCCGAAGGCATCCGCCGAGAAGAGTACCTTGTGCTCGGGGCAGTAGGTGACCATCACTTCGGGCCAGTGGACCATCGGTGCCAGGTAGAATGAGAGGGTTTTCTCGCCGAGCGAAATGCTTTCGCCCTCCTTGACCTCCCGGGTGAGATTATGGATCCCGTAATATCCGTCGAGCATCTGAAGAGTTTTGGCATTGCCCACGATCTGCATCTGGGGATAGAGCATACGCAGGGTTTTGATCGAAGAGGAGTGGTCCGGCTCCATGTGATCGACCACCAGGTAGTCGATCGGACGGTCTTTCAGGATCGCACGGATATTGTCGATGAACTGTTCGCCGAACGATACTTCAACCGTGTCGATCAGAGCGACTTTCTCGTCGACGATCAGGTATGAGTTGTAGGAAACGCCGTAAGGAAGCGACCACAGCGATTCGAAACGGGTCGTGGTGCGGTCATTGACGCCGACGTAGTGTATTCCGGGTAATATTTCTGTAAAAGCCATAAATTGTTTGGATTTTGATTCGGCGCGAAGATACGAAAAAATTCGTTTCGAACCATTGCAGCCGGATTTTTATTATATTATAAGGTGTTGAATGAGGACAGGGTGTAAAACCGGTATTTTTCCGCTGCTTTGTCGGGCAAATGGCTTTTCCGCGCCGTTTTTGTCGCAAGTCAGATCTTAAATTGGTCAATATGGGATTTGAAAGGAGATAAATCCGAATATACGTGCTTTTTTTGATTATTTTGAATACGGTTATTTGCTTATGAAGCAATTAATTTCTATATTTGCTCGGAACTTTTTATTTCAAACTCAATTTTTAAATTAACGCTTATGATTAAGAAAATTGTACTATCGTTAATTACTGTACTGAGTTTCTGTTCGTTGGCTCTTGCGCAAAACAAGCAGGTGACGGGTACGGTTACCGATGAGAAGGGAGAACCTATCATCGGTGCTACGGTTGTGGCAGAGGGTACGTCTGCCGGTACGACGACCGGAGGAGACGGGCAGTTTACATTGACGGTTCCCGCCAATGCGACGCTCTCGATCTCTTTTATCGGTTACGAAACCCAGAAGGTGAGCGTAGCCGGTAAGACGCATATCGACGTGACTCTCGGGGAAGAGGCTACGGGCATCGAGGATGTCGTGGTGATCGGTTATGGTACGGGTAAGAAGATCGGTTCGGTGATTGGTTCTGTAGATCAGGTGAAGTCCGAGAAGATCGAAAACCGTCCCAGCACCAACGTCGTGGACGCTTTGCAGGGTCAGGTAGCCGGTCTTCAGATTATGACCGGTAACGGTGAGTTGACTTCGACTTCTTCGATCCGTATTCATGGTCTGGGTTCTATGGGTGCCGATACGTCGCCGCTGATTCTGTTGGACGGTGCGCCGATTCAGGCTTCGACGCTGCAGACGATCAACCAGAACGATATCGCTTCGGTGAACGTCCTCAAGGACGCTTCGGCGACTTCGATCTACGGTTCGCGTGCTGCCAACGGTGTTATCTATGTGCAGACCAAAACCGGTCGTCGCAACCAGGAGAGTGTCGATGTGACGCTTACGGGACAATACTCCATGTCGAGTGCCGTAGCGCCTGAATTGAATATGATGAGTGCGAACGAGATGTTGGATTATATCGGTGCGGCTGTTGCCGTTCGTTTGTCGGGCGATGCCTTGACGACTCCTGATAAGATTGCGGCCGGCCGTCAATATTTTATCCGTAATTTCGGTCTGGCTAAGTTCATGGATGAGAACTATAATCCTATGAATGACTACAAGTGGTGGAACGAGATTCTTGAGAGAAATGCGCCGATGTATCAGGTCGATCTGTCGGTTTCGGGCGGCTCGGCGAAGACCTCTTACTATTTCTCGGGTAACTATGCCAATAAGACCGGTATTCTGCCCGGTTCGGAGTTGGATCGTTACAACTTCCGTACGAATATCGATACCAGGGCTAACAACTGGCTGCGTTTGGGCTTGAACCTCGGTTTGGGTTATCAGCACAGTTCGGTTGCTGATACGAATGAATCGATGGGCAGTCTGTATGTATCGAACCCGGTGATGGCATCGTTGATTACGCCTCCTTACCAGCCTCTCTATGACGATAACGGTCAGATGCTCAATTTCTTTGATGCTACCCAAGCCATCAACCCGTTGATGACTGCAGACTATATGCCTCGCTGGCAGAATCGTATTACGATGAATGGTATGGCTTTCATTGAACTGACTCCGGTGAAGGGGCTGACGATCCGCTCCTCTCTTGCTGTGGATGCTTTTGACTGGCGTTCACACGGTGCGTCCAGCCCTGAAACTCCTACTCCTTCGGGTAAGTTCGGTACTGGTAGTGCCAGTGAACTGTTCCAGCGTTTCTATGAATGGAATTGGACCAATACCGCCGAGTACAAGCATACTTGGAATGAGGTTCATAACTTTACGGCGCTGCTCGGTGAGGAAACCCTCTATCGGAATAACAACAGCTTCTCTGTAGCTTCGATCGGTATCACCTCTTCGCGCTTCCTGAATATCGCGATGGGTACGGAAGTTTCCGGCGGTCTGCCGACCTACAGCATCGCACAGTCAGCTTCGAATTCTGTATTTGGCCGTCTTGAATATAACTTCGCAGAGCGTTATTTCATCAGCGGTTTGTTGCGTAACGACGCAAGCTCGCGTTTCGGTGAGAACAACCGCAATGCGCTTTTCTGGGCTGTCGGCGGTATGTGGAATATCAAGAATGAGACGTTCCTGCGCGACAATCAGACTATCAGTGATTTGAGTCTGAAAGTGTCTTACGGTACACAGGGTAACTCCGGTATCGGTGACTACAACCACCGTCAATATATGGCTGCGGGTTCGGCTTACGGCGGTTACACGACTTGGATGGTATCCGGTATCGGTAACCCTGATCTGATGTGGGAGAGCCAGAATACATTGACCGTGGGTGCCAATATTGAGTTGTGGAGAAAACTCTCTCTCTCGATTGAATACTATCGCCGTCAAACCAACGATATGCTGATGTCCATTCCGTTGGCTCCGTCAGGTGGTTACAGCGGTCGTGCCGGTAACGTCGGCGGTATGCGCAACTCCGGTATCGACCTTTCGTTGAACTACGATATTTACGCTTCGAAAGACTGGTTCGTGAATTTCCACGCGACTTTCAACTACAACAAGAACCAGCTGACCGATCTTTGGGAACCGGGTCTTGAATTCGCTTATATGGGCAACGGTCTGCAGGCTTACAGCGTAGGTGATCCGTTCCCGACTTGGACAATGCAGGAGTGGCGCGGTGTCGATCCTGAAACCGGTCTGGATACCTGGACTACGGCAGACGGCGGCATTACTTCCAATTTCAACCAGGCTGCTTTGGTGAATCTGGGTACTTCGCTTTATGCGCCTTATACCGGCGGTTTCGGTGTGACAGCCGCATGGAAGGGACTCAGCCTGACGGCAGACTTCTCTTGGGTTCACGGCAACTACGCGCTCAACAATACGATGTATTTCGTTGCTAATGCCGATATGGGACTCTCTTCCCAGTTCAACCAGTGCGACCTGGCATGGGACTATTGGCAGCAGGAAGGCGACCAGGCGAGATATCCCCGTCTGGACCAGGCGATCAATTTTGACAGCCGTATGCTTGAGAAGGCTTCGTTCCTGCGTCTGAAGTATATCCAGTTGGCTTATACGCTCCCGAGCCATATTATGGAGAAGACGAAGTTCATCAAGGGCCTTAAGGTTTGGGTCGGTGGCCGTAACCTCTGGACTGTGACGGGCTATAACGGCCTGGATCCTGAGGCTGCAGAGAAGGGTGTCGATGTCGATACTTATCCGAATACGCGCGAGTTCACTTTCGGCCTTGAGTTTAAGTTCTAATTTTCAGTGTTCATTATAAAAAAATAAATACAAGGCTTAGACTATGAAAAAGATAATAAATTCGATTTTGGCATTCGTTACCCTCTTTTCTGTGACGTCGTGCGACTTGGATATGGACCCCGAAACGGCGATCCGGCCCGAGGATGCGTACACCATGGAATATTGCGAGGGTGTGAGAGGTTACGTTTATGTGGACCTGAAAGCGCTCCTTTCCGGTAGTTTCTACTCGATACCGGACCTTTATGTGGATGTTCTGAATGTTTGCATCGGTAGCGGTAATCAGGGTATCTATCCTTTCAACTGGCGTTTGTATCCCACTGATCAGGATGTAACGTCGTTCTGGTCCAGTTATTATACGACGATGATGCATATCAACTATGCGATCCGTCATATGGATGCAGCTTATGAATATCTTACTCCCGACGAGCAAAAGAAAGTGGATGTTTACAAAGGCGAGATGTATTTCTTCCGCGCCTATGTAATGCACCGTGCCGCTTTTCTGTGAGGACTATGATCCGGACAAGGCCGCTGATCAGTTGGGTCTTCCCTATCCGAAAGAGTGGGAGCCGGAAGCGAAACTGGCTCGCGGTACGTTGGCAAAGTTGTATGAGAACGTAGAGGCAGACCTCGTAGAAGCTGAAAAAACCGTGACTGCTCAGGGTACTCCGACGGATCAGATTTACCTGACCAAAGATGCCATTACCGCATTCCGCGCCGAGCTGGCACTGCATCTCCACCAGTACACGGAGGCCAGCCAGTATGCCCAGTCGCTTTACGGCACCTATCCTTTGGTGACAACGGCTGAAGGTCTCGAAAGAATGTGGCGCGAGGATACTTCTACCGAGAATATCCTGCAGTTGGAGGTATTGCGTACGACCATGACGACTGTGAACTCGTTCGGTAGCTATCTGAACAGCAGCTGGAAGCCGAATTTGGGGGAATACTTTTATGCTCCTACTTATATTCCGGAGCAGCATATTGTCAAGTTGTTCAAAGATGCCGATTTCCGTACGGATATTTTCCTTGTTAAGAATGCCAATGTTACGATCAGTGGAAGTAAGGGGGTCGGAGTTCTTATTGGTAAGTTCCGCGGTAACAAGAATTTCCAGACCAATACGACTACGTTGGTTTATCGCAACAGACCCAAGATGTTCCGTATTTCACAGATGTATCTGGTCGATGCCGAGGCTCAGTACCGCTTGGATCCTTCCAAGGGTTTGGATCCGCTGAACCAGTTGCGTACGGCCCGCGGTCTGGCGGCTCTTGCTATGAGCGATGTGGAGAAGGATGTTACGTTGCTTGACGGCACGAAGATATCTGGACTTTTCAATGCTATTCAGGAAGAGCGCGGCCGCGAGATGCTTGCCGAGGGTACGCGTCTTTACGACCTGAAGCGCTGGGGACAAGGTTTCAAACGTGATATCAATGCCAAACTTGCTCCTTTGGTTGACCAGGTGTCTTATTTGCAGACTATGAAACAGACTGCTGGTAGCCCGAAGTTCGTATGGCCGATTCCGAATAGCGAGATGACGCAGAACCCGAATTTCGGTAGCCAGAACCAGGGATATTTGTAATAGATATCTTTGATCTGACAAGATATGTGAAGGATCGACCCGTTACGGGTCGATCCTTTTTATTTTGCGATCATATTGAATGAATGGGTTGGTATGGATTCTCCTTTTTCGTTGAGAGGTTCAGCTTCTCTTTTCTGACGCGGTTTGGAAATGGATTCGGGATTCCGGATATACTGTCGCAGGAGGATTTTCGGACCTTGCAGTCTGATGCAAATAATCCGGAATAATGCAATATGCTTGTTTTTTCTTGGTGATAAGTGGGCTTTATCGGTCGGGATATTTTTGTCAATGTGGTGCGTGTCCCGGGGTGTTTGGGAAAGCGGTGATATTTATGTGTTCGTTCGTAGCACACTTCCGGATTTTGTTGCCGGGCACGAGCGATGCCGGTGGTGTTGTCTTTTCTCTCTTTTGGGTATAGGGAAAAGGGAGGGGAGGATCCGCAAAACAGTGTGTCGGAGGCGGGATTCAGGCTTTTCCCTTGCTTCGGGTAAGGCCCTGCGGCAGGGCGAGCGATAGCCGTGAGAAGCTGACGACGGAACCGGCCAGGGCAAACCCTCCGGCAAGCAACAGGGCGATATGGCAGCCGTTTTCCGGGTCGATATGGAACAGCAGGGCTACCAGAGCCGCTCCGGTCGTCTGTCCCGTGAGCCGGGCTGTTGCCAGCATACCGCTGGCGCTTCCGCTTCGCTCGGGCGGTGCGGAGGCGATCAGAATGCTGTTGTTGGAAGATTGGAACAGGCCGA